>Ga0210397_10000189_pt1 | contig 45416 bp, 64 predicted proteins | sample IncBWH2OmetaG_FD_160126 | JGI IMG/M metagenome (GOLD analysis project Ga0210397, IMG submission 160126) | Forest soil microbial communities from Barre Woods Harvard Forest LTER site, Petersham, Massachusetts, United States - Inc-BW-H-2-O ...
TCAACTGAGAAGTGATAAATCTCAGTAAAGTTACCTGGAACACCAGATGCTACCTTATTACCAACAGAAACCAAAGTGTTAGTTTTAGTAACACTCATACTTCTACCAGAACCTTCCATTTTGATTCCGGCTAACGGATGTGCAGTCCAGATTACATGACAAGGAAGAGTCCTACCAATATCAATAGCTTGGTTGATATATCCAGTTTCTACTTGGTATTCCTCCATCCCAGGAGCCATCTGAACTGCACCAGAATTCTTTTCATCTTTCTTTGGTGATGAAGATCTAAATCCAATAGACCAGTTAACTACTGCACTTGTCATAGCCGTTAAGCTATCAGTAATTACGGCTACATACTTACATCCACCCGGCTTAGAAAACTCAATAAGCTTATTGAGATACATATGAGCGTTCTGTGAGCCGTAGCATTCATACTCTATTCTATCTAATAGATTAGGTCGGTGCTTTTTAAAGTAAGTCAGTAGTTCAATCGGTTCCTTCTTATCGAAATAAGCAAGGAAAATTGGACCTTCTACTGCGAACGATGCGGCTGCAATAGTCTTACCAAACCCAGGTGGTCCTTTGAAGAGGAAACTTAAATTTCCTCCTAGCCTTAATTCAGATGCTTTCATTATTCGATTACCTCGAACTGTTTAATCAGAGGCTCAATATCTGCCTCAAGAACCCAACATGGGTAGTCTGGATTAGGATCAGAGATAAACTTTACAATATAAAGTCCTCTCTTGACTTGTTTAATCTCTCTAACATCTAATGGATTAATTAAAGTCTTTCCGCACCTAACTAATTTTGGTTTCAATTTAGGCATTATATATCCTCTTCAGCTACATTGACAGTTGTTTTCTTTAATCTATCTGCAAGACTTTCTACTCTATCCTGAGCTATCTCAGACGCAACTAATTCCGACTGAACGTATCTAGTATTCCCTTCAGGATCTTTTATCCTTCGTTTATCACACGCACGACAATGCGGCTTCGCCTGCCTAATACTTACGTTGTCCATTCTGAATTCTTTTAGACAACGATTGCAGTAAGTAAGCTTACCTAAAGCTAGCGCACAGTCAATTTTGAATGAGCATTTCTCATCAGTGCAGAAGAATACCTCATTACCAGTAGACTTATATGTATGTCGTTTAAACGTATGAATATGATTCTGAACTCTTAACATGATTATTTCTTCTCTAAAATCTTTGTGACATCCCAAGGCTCGATATCGTTTAGCATTCCAATCTTAAATAACCTAGCTGGCTCACCAGAAGATTCACATACATTAGCATATTCACATTGTCTATTGAACTTATCACAAGAAGTAAAGTTCATAGGCCAAGAGTTTTCTGCAACGCATTCAACATATCTCTGAGCAATCTTAACTACGTTAAGTCTCCATTGCTCTAAGATTAGTTCATCATAGCACATGAACTGCCTAATATGCTTCTCATCTGGCTCTAAGCTAGCTTGAAATCCAACACGATTAATTCTCATCATGTCAGACTTAGCAGCATAGCAATAGTTCATGAACTGATTAGATAGCCGTTTCAATGGCCATTTCCTATCGTAGCTCTTATGGTCAACAGGAAGCCGTTCGTATGTCATCTGTCTGGTATGCCAATTGATTAACAAATCAATCTTACCAGTCATGTAGATTCTCATATACTCATCTTCAAACAGCAAGTATATGAACGGCTCTTCTACTGCAAGAATCTCAAAGGTCTGATCTTCAAATTCCCAATGCCTGAGATTCTCTTCAGCTACTTCTACAATCCTACCAACCTCTGTAGGATCAAGATCGGCCTCCATAGAAGTAACTTTAATCTTCTCAATACATAGCTCTAACGCAACGGACGGCTTCGTAAGCTTCTGTAACTCTTTGTAATATACTTCATAGCCGTTATGAAGCAAAGTTCCTCTGTCAAGCTGTGGAGCTTTAGTAAATGGACCTTTATTTAAGACATAGCGTAGGTAAAATCTCTGGTCACAGAGCTCAAACATATCAAGCTGTGATGCGTCCCAGATTACATTTATCTTCTTTATCTCTGTTGGTTGTTCTACTTGTTCTACTTGTTCATTCATTACATTACCTTCTCTGAGTAAACTACTAAGAAAGCTTTATCATACTCCTGCTTAATAGAATAGAAATTAGGAGGAAGTTCTACACCGTTATCATCAGCAAGACTCGTCATCAACTGCATAGTAAAGGCATTATAGATAATATATCCACTACCAGCAATGAGAGAATCATCACCAGATAAAGCAGACCAAATCCCTTTATAAGCAATACAAGGAACCAGCATACCAGTTCTAGACTTGCATTGCTTCATTCTTTCAGTTTGCTTCGTCACTTAATACCTCTATCAGCGCCACGCTGAAAAGGATAGTTCTCAAACCAACAATCTAACTTACCTTCATGATAAGCAATATAAGCTACGATAGTATGACTAAAGATAAGTGCTGCAATCAGTAGTGCAATCTTCATTTACTCATCTCCGTTAACTTAGCCGCAATTATCTTCAGTTCATTCCTATCAGCCCTGAACAATCCCTTAGAGCACTTAAAGTTATCTTCAGGATCTTCATACTCTTTGATGATATTGATGTAATACGCAGAGTCGGCTGAGTTCTTTACCTCTACAACTTCTACAGTATCACGGATTAAAACAGCGGCTGGTTTAACTGAACATTTCCAAATCTGTTCTACCTTCTGTGATAATCTAGCCGAACCTGCTAAATTAATAGGCTCTTTAGTATGATTATCACAAAGGAATATCTCTCTAGCCGCTGTGACTTCGATTGCTATGTAGTGCTTAGGAATCTCCAAAATATAAGTAGCTTCTCCACGATGAACTAAATTGCTAGCTACTGCAAATAAGGAACTAGCTGGAGGTTCTATCTTCTCATGTCTGATTCGCAATCGAGCGGCTGCCTTAAATAAATCTGCTGGATAAACTCCTTTAACTTTATCAGGAGCTTTACCAATGATCTCACCTATAATCCTTGCACAATAATCTACTGAACGACCAGATACTACAGATAATACGGCTGGTCCGCAGTAATTATTGTCTCCTGTTGTTACTTTGTTCATAGGTCTTTAAATATATCAGACGGCTCATCTATTGCCCTTGCAACTCTGAGTGAGATATCATTTTGTCGTTTGCTATGCAGCTCATCTATTACTTTATTACAAGCCCCAGTAAACTTGTCTAGAATGTAAAACAAGTGAATCTCATCACTCATCTTACCAGATATCTCGTATTTAATTTCTAAGCTTATTTTTCTAATCATTTTATGAAAAATGAAATATCTTCTATCAGTTGCTTTGCTTGATCTTTTGTCAGGTATACAGTAGACATAGGAGCAATTCTGCTCACTACATCATCGTATACTTCAACTTCAATCTGCTTAGCTTGATGATTATAAGCAATTTGAATTTGAATACCTTCTGTCTTAGTCTTAATCATTACAAGCTCTTATACTTATCGTGCATCTTCTGAGTAAGAAAGTAAATTTCCTTGAAAACTTCACAGACAGTAGCTGATTTTAGTGGTGATCCGATGATATTAACGATACAACTCATTATTAGTTTAACTTTCTCACGTTGCTCTAGATAGTCAGGCATTTCTATAGCTAGCTTAGGATCTTTCTCAATTTCTAAGTTTTCCATTACTTCGTCCATTAACTTATTTAGGAATGCCTTTTCTTCATCTTTATTCATTTAGAATGGTCTCGCTGATAGAGTTCTAATTAATTTAACAGTTATTGGCTCTGGCATAGTAAGCTCAATATGCTTAGCAAGTACATCACCATAATACTTTATTGACCTGATTGGATCTTTGATGATTTTACCTTTCTCAAAGTCATCAGGTATATTCTCAACTAGTATATCCATTTCAATTCTAATCTTTACAGACTCCATCGCTTTTTACCTCTAGTAGTAAGAGCAATCGCAAGTTCTGACATTAGACTATCTTGGTCCCATGTTATCTTTTTGTTATCCAGTGTAGAACTCATGATTGCTCGTTTCTGTTCAACAAGTTCTGTGAAGAACTCATCAATTGTTCCACCAGCAATCATGTAAGTAATACTAACTGGATTAAGCTGTCCGAAGCGATGAAATCTATCCTCTGCCTGTTCTTCTTTAGCTGGATTCCATTGCCTCTCAAGCATTACTGCGTCTGAGCAATACTGAAGATTTAATCCTTCACCGGCTGATTGAGTTGACGCAATCAGTATTCTCGAAGGACTATTCTTAAAAGCTTCTCCAATATCTTCCTGACCACCAGATTTGAGTAGCATACAAGGTGCAAAGCTACCTTCTGCTAACCATTGATTCATCTTTGCTTCTAATAGACTCATCACAGAATGATGATGCACAAAGATTGTCAACTTACGGTCTGTAGACGAAAGTAGAAAATCAGTAGCAAAGTCTATACAATCTTCAACTTTACCAATTCCTGTAATTTCTCTCATCCTAGTCATGATGGCAATCTTAGCCGCTCCGCCTTCGAAGCTATTGTCATACATGGCTTCTTCTAAATCCTTTAAGGCTTTCTCATAGGATTTATTAAGCTTAGGATCAAGCTCTACATACTCAAAGTTTCTAGTCTTTTCTGGTAAATCTGGTAATACTTCTTTCTTTGTTCTCCTGATAATGATATCCTTTGTAATTTCATGGAAATTATCAGGATTCTTTAGACCACCAACTTTTGTTCCCCAGCCATTGTTATACGAATCACAATGCCAGTCAACAAACCTTTGCCAAGATGGGAATCTAATAGGATCGAGTAGATTCAGAATCGTGAAATACTCACCAGCATTGTTTTCAATTGCAGTTCCTGATAGCCCGATAATATGTTCTATATTATGAGCTTTAACAAGCTGCTGGACGGCTTTCGCTCTACCCGACGTATGGTTCTTAATCTTCTGACATTCATCTAATATCAAGCACTTAATATTAACCATGCTGAATACTTCTGGATTCTTCAGCATATCATACGTAGTGACAATGATATCAAATCCCGGTATCGCAACTTCTTTGCTGGTAAAGACGGCTTGCACTCTCTTTGATTTAGTCCATCGCATCATTTCTCTTTGCATCTGGACTTTAACCCTTGTCTTTGTGACAATCACACAAGGTGTTAATTCTTCCATATGCAGCGATAGTAAACCACCAGCTTGAACTGTCTTACCTAATCCTTGCTCATCACCAATTAAACAACGAGCATTTGCTTTCTCTGCGAATTCAACTCCGGTAAGCTGATATGGCATTAACTTTCTGCCATCAGTTGAGATGATTTCGCCTGATGCCTTACTCATTGAAGTAGACATCATTACATGTCCACATTCAAGAGTAATCATCTTCGTCGAACCTAAATCAATAAAAGACTTCTCAATTGCGATTTTATCGCAAGTTGGGCATCTTTTCTTGAGTATTGAAGATAATGCCATCTTAAAACTTCAGTTTAAGAGGATCAAACGGCTCTTTAGGTTCATCAGCTTTAGCGTCGGCTTCTTCTTTCTTAGTTTCATCTACCTTTGTCTTAACGAAACTAATCAGATTAACCTGCTTTTCTGTAGCCGTCTTTTCGACTGTTCCGATGATTTTCTTTCTAGTATCCTCATCAACGAAACCGGCTAACATATCATTCAGCTTCTCAACCTTGTTCATTCTCTTTTTACGAGTATTAACAGTGTTGATAGCATCAGATACTAACTGATCTTCACCTGAAGTAGTATTGACCAACCACTCTTTAGTCTTGTGCGAGCGGCTAGCACTATCTTCACGCTTCTTATCTACAACAGCCGTAAGTCTCGCTTTAGCTTCAAATGCAATCTGAGCTAAAGTTTCCTCATGAATTCTGAAATCTTCAGAGCTCATAGATGCAATTAGCATCTTCTCGTCGTTGTAGAACTTTTTGAATAAATCTTCGTTCGATTCAGCCATTGTTCTTTTGCTCTCTTTGAGCTGGTAATATCCAGATTCTAAATCTATTGCGATTCTAGATAAGTAATGAGTCCTTAGCCAACTGATTACTTGATTAGTCTCAAGCTGAGTCGCATCGCTTAAATCAAACGCAGCGGCTAGCTTGAGACTAACGAAGGAATCAATTAATGATTTGCTCACTTCACCTTAGAGTTTAGCCAGTTGAAGCTTAAAGTAGTTCAACTGATTATTGCAATGAAAAATCATTCCATCAATGAATTCTCTTGACTGATTTAGCCGGTTAGAGCTGCAAACTACTCTAAGTGGGCTACTCCAGTAAACAATCATATTTTCATATTGCTTAATTGATTGCTCATAGATTGGAGTATACAGCTTTCTAAGTGATTCGACTTTAGGTGTTGGTTTCATTTGATTAATCCCAAACAATGATACACATTTGATTCTCCTATTGATTAACGAACGGCAGAGTCTAGATTATATCGGAATATATTGGAATATATCTGCATATATCCAAATATATCGGCATTTATCGGAGTCAGCGCATGGTGTCCGAAAAAGTGGACACCGTCGTCATAAGTTGTTGAGGTCAAAGCACTTACGGCCGACGGCATGGGAAAATTCATCTTCAAAAATCTACACGACCCCAGTATACCATAAGTCGATACCGTTGTCAACCCCTGCCCTATTCAATTTTTTGAATTTCTATTGTTAATCCTCTATATACTATACTATATTTAATAATATATATTAAAACATGTATCGTATATATAGAGGGGTAATGTAGAAATATTAGAATAGCTGCCCGCCTTAGGGAACGGGGTCGACGTTCTGAGGGGTGGGGGGATGCCTTGAAAAACGACGTTTTCACCATGAAAACGCGCGTAAACATTGACGTTTTCACGTGAGGCACCGCTCCGATAAATCCCGATATTTGCCGATATATCCCGATATATGTCAATATATTTGGATATCTTGCTATGTAGAACTTACATAGTGAATATCGGCGATTAATTGTTTTTGGAATTAACTAACTGAATTGCACTCAGGTTTTATTTGGCTTGGCAATTTATACCAAACTAGGTAAAACCTGAGAAAATCCTAGATAGATAGCTAATAAGGTAAATAGACTTGCTTAAGGTCTAACCTAAGACTCTATCAAATCTTAGTCCACTTCCCCTGAGTGACTCGGCAGGATGAATTATATATTAATTCTGCCTATCGCCACTCAGGACGCTCTGAGCTTATTAGTCTATTTATACTCGCTCAGTCGAGTTTACTAACTGATTGTTACTGCTTAACCTGCGCAGCAATAGCATTTTCGAAACCCGGCTTAATGAGTGCAACAGCATCATCAAGCGAAGCATCAGCTCCAGCCATGTAATTACGAACAACGAGACGGAAGCGATTACGAACTTCCTCATCCCAAGTCGGATTGACATGTTCCGCAATGGGGTCAGAAGCGTCAGTGTAAAGCTTCTCATTATAGCCAGCGATAGCCAGCTTAGTGAGTGCAGCATCATCCGCTACCTTAGTAGCAGTAATGAATTCCTGCATTGACTTCGGAAGCGTATCAGGAAGCGATTCATCAAATCGCTCATAAACGAAAGGCATAGAGCCTTTACCGCGAGTATAACCAAAAGCAGCGCGGGTGCCAATACCAGTTCGTCCAGCATTAGCAGCATCTACCTTTGCCTGATATTCCTTATTCGTAGCTTCTTTCTCGCTATCCTTCTGTTCAACAACTGCGTCAGCCATTTGCTTAACCATCCCTTTTCTATCTAGTTTACGATGCACGGACTGTCCTCACTTTCGGACAGTTCTTAGAGTTGAGAAGCTGAATTGCTCCTGCCAACTCACAAGAACATTGTATCATACGATGTTTGAATTGTCAAGCGTTTTGAACGCTCAGGATAACGAACTCGCGGCCTCCCAAGCCGTTGTTGTATTCTATACAGTTAGCAATACATTTAACCACGAGCGAGCGAAGCGAGCGAGTATTATGAGGCTTACATTGATTTTAAAACGCTGCACTACTTAATAACAGCTAGTCAACTGCTCATAATATCTAATTGTGTATTCTGCTAGATTGCTAAGTTGATTTTGTTTACTCTGCTATCCAAACATGCATCCATGTTGCTTTATTGTCTGAATAGAACTGTTTTGTTGCTTTTGCGTTCTTCAGAGCATTTTTAAGCAGCTTGTATTTACCATGATAGCTAATCCATCTGACTCGGCTATTGTAAATAGCAACTCTCATCGTGCACTCAGGCTTTCAGTTTTAATCGGCCGGATGGAAAACTTGTTAATATCTTCCATCATTCTTTCAGTGAAAACCAAGTAAGCACGTTTCTCTGAGTAAGAGCAATCACTAACTCTAACCCAATGATTATCTACTTTACGGAATAAGCTGTAAAGCTTCAAAGGCTGATGTTTAAGTGAGTGATTGCGTAGTGGGAGTGAGCATTGTGTTAGTTGCATCACTTTGCTGCCTTTCTAAGTGCTGACAGAAGAATTTTACAAACTCTTTCAGTATACTTAAAAAAAGAGGCAATAGTTAAAAGTGATTCAATATCGCTAAGTCCTGTTGCTTTTGAGTAGTTGTTAATAACCTCTACTAAAAGCCTTGCATCCCTTTGCAGTCTACTTTTCTCTTTCACTTTTTTTTCCTTAAATCAGGCTGCGAGCGCAGCGAGCAGACTTAGCAACCTAACAGAATACACAATCAGTTAGTTATTATTACGATTTTAGGCTTTATAGAGTAGCTAGCTTTTCGACTTAGGCAACAGCCCGTCTACGACCTCAAATATTTCTTGGTTTGATTGTCAATCCGGTAATCCGGCAATAAGCTAATCAGAACCTCAATATTACTAGTTGGCAGGCTAGCCACTCTACAAAACCTAAAACCTACTAGCAATGCTACCGTTCACGGATTAAGGAAAATCCGTTACATTAGGATATGCTAGCCGACGGGGAATAGTTTCATACGGCTGGATTCTATACCAGTTCCGGCGCCCCTAACGCCTTGTGTTTTGGTGAATACACTACGGCTCAAACATGGCCGGGCAAATCAATGCTCAGTATTCAGCGGTAACAGTAAACCGTGGGTAGAATGGTAGTTTTCCGGTTGTTTGCGCTCCAATCTTACTCTGCGTTCAATCGCAGCTTGCACTAGTAGTAAAGCATACCAAATGCCAGGTAACATATACAATATATGGTATGAGAATCAGTATGATACCTATTAGCAGTGGCGAAAAGAAAATGAACGATGTAATAGTTACCTTAGCCGCTTTGACTCATAGCTAAAGCATTGATAACAAAGGATTTACCGTGCATAGATTCAATGCGGCTCTGTATGAAGCGGCTACACATTACTTCTTTATAAAATATATGCTTCGATATATGAACTAAACACAATATCTAGTGGGTATAGTATGCCATACCCCCATATAAGGGATATTTATGGTTCCATTATATGGCATAGATTTCGCAGCTTAAAACATAGTCTATTTTACTATAAAAAAGTCCATTTTACTATAATAATTACTAACCTATACCCATACCCCGTTATATATAAAATGAAATACATGAAAATGAACGGTTCATTCGGTGAACGGTTCATTCAGATTAGCAATGTTTTGGCAGCGTTTTACTGTTGACTTTGGGTATGCGTTATGAGACAATCTGTGGACGAGCTGAAGTTCAATACAATAACCATTAGATAGTATATATGGCAATTATTTCAGAAGCCGAAGTTACTTCAAGATATGAATCTCCTATGAATTTATTTCATAGGTTACGCAAGTCTACTGAGACTAAAACTGAGATTGTATCTATTCCTAAGCCGTCCGCGGATCAGATCATTCCAGACCTTGATAAGAAACTTGAAATTGCTGGTTCGAAGAGCAAAGCTCTCTCAGTAATGAATAAGGTTCTATCTAGATTAGATAACGAGATTGAAGGTATTAGAACAGACCGGCTGCCTGGTGTAGTAGCCGCAATGTCTAATGCTATTAAAGCAATGGAGCCTGAAAAGGATGGGGATAAGAGCCCTGTTCAGTTCATTATATATTCACCGACGGTCATGCAAGAGAAGGACTTCGGTGCTCCAATTGAGGTAACAGACTAATGGGTGAAGATGTTAAAAATGAACCAGTAAAGCAGACAGTTCCATTTGATCTCAAGTTTCCTACTGGAGGTCAGGTTGGAACTACTAATGATGTGAATAGTGCAGGTAACTCTGCTCAGCTTCTACAGAAGGAAGCTGCAAAGGATCCTGCTAATAATCCTAACCCATTAGCTAATCAGTCTTTAGTTGAGACTAAGCCTGAACCTGAAGAGATTAAAGAGACTCCCCATGATCCTCTGGGTGAGATCTTTAAGAGCAATCAGGAAGTTAATACATTTCCTTCTAAGGAAGAAGATCTTGAAGATTCACAGCATAAACATGCTGCTTATCTTCTTACTCAGAGCAATACGGCTAGAATCCATACAGTATTAAAGAACAAGGGAATGGATTCACAGCAATCAGCACAAGCGTTAAAAGAGATCAAGCAGATCATTGAGGACTAATAAAGTGAAGAAGATTGTTTGGTCTGGCATTGTGTTACTAGGTATATTAACAGCCTACTTAGCAACTCCTAAAGCTCAGACAAACCCTCAATTCAATACAACTCAATATAGATCTGCCTTTGCCAAGGAACAGATTACTGTTTCTACTGTATCAAAAGCACTAACGTCGGCTGTCTACAATCCTACCATTACAGACGCCAATCCTACAACTAGCCGCGCTGAGTTCGCTGATATTGAATGTGATACTCATGCTGTTCGAGTCTGGACTACAGGTGATGCTCCTACAGCTTCTATTGGTATTCTATTCAATACAGGTTCTATCTATTTGATTCAGGGATATCATGACATCTCGAACTTCCATGCAATTTCGGCTGACGGTTCTGATGCTGCTTGTAACGTGCAGTATTATAGGTTTAGCACAAACACTCCCTAATCCTGTAGTTCCTAAGTTACCAGAGCTATCAGAACTTGCTCAGTTAAAGGCAGAGAACCTAAAGTTAAGACAGTCATTACTGAGTTGTAGGATAGAAGAAGCTCAGTATTCAGGTAGCGTAGAACAGAAAGACATCGACCAGAAGAAATCACTTCTGATTGAAGAGTTCAGGAAAGAACTTAAGGCAAATGAAAAAGATACTTTTAACTGGGATAATCTTACTTTCAGCCCAGCTAAGTAACGCTCAGATCATTAACTCAGGTGGTTCTGGCGGTGGTGGATCTATTCCTACTGCTGCTGTAGCCAATACCTTTGCAGTTGATGTTGCTAATCACGATCAGGTAATTGGACGATGGACAGCCGCTTCGGGGATTTTCACCGGAGCTGGAATGTCTTTTGGGCATTTAGTTGATGGTGATGGTCATTATCTTTACTGTTATACTGCTGTTTGTGACGGATCGGCTAATGCTCATGGAGCTTATTGGTCTATCCATTCAGCACCTGGATTTGCTGCTGGTAGTGGTATTGCTCTTCTCTCTAGCAATGGAGATCAGTCTGAATGGCATTATATCCATTTAGATTCTGCTCAGACAATTATTGCTTATGAAGAGAGCATTCCTCAGATCACAGTTGACGTATCCAATACACGTGGATATAAGTTATCTGGTCAGGGATTCCACACTAGCGGAATTGATTTAACTCCTAATGCTTGCGGAACTGGACCATCAATCGTTGATAACAGTTCTGATAATGCAGGAGAAATTGTTGTAGGAACTTCACCTACTAGTGCTATTTGCTCTTATGACTTTGAGTATGTAGGCAGTTGGAAGACTGGTATTGTTTGCTTTGCTAACGATATTACGGCTACGACTCCTGCTCCTTTAGGTTGTAAAGCAATTCCTACTGGTGGTATTGGTCCGGGGACTAATGGAACCATCTTTATCTATGGTGCAGTTGCTGGACATCACATTCAGTATGGCGCTATCGGATACTAATGGAGTTAGATACCTTGGAAGGCCAGTATAACAGACGGGAAGATAGATTCCGTTTCGATAAAAATATTAACATTTCTGCTGTAGTCGGTGCTATCATTTTATTGGGAACCATGATTAGCTATGGTAACTCAATAATTAGAGAGCAACGAGAAACTGGGCAGAAGGTTAATATTATGTGGCAGTGGTTTGTTTCTGACAAGCCTGACCTTCAAAAATTATTCGATAGATAATCGGAGCAAACAATGTTAGTAATGTCAGAGACATCGTTACAGAGCACAGCTAATCCTAAGTTTACTCTCTTTGTTAATCCCATTCCACAAGCGAATGGGCTTTCTACATTAGAGTATGTTGATAACACTGGGCGAGTTGTTTCTGTAGATCAGGCAGGTAATCTATCTAATCGTCCTGCAGGGACGGCTGGACCAAATGAACTTTGCTTGATTGATAATAACGTTGCTACATTTTTTCCTGCACCACAGTTCGGAGCTCCTGGTGCAATTGTTCAAGCTTTTATTATTGTTAAAGTTCCACAGTCATAATGACTCAGCACTCGGCTATCTTAGCAATACTTAATTCATCAAGGAAGCCGCTTCCTCCTATTCCTAGTAGGCAGGAGCTTCTTGGTATTAATACTTCCTTCATGGGAGGTATTATTATTGATAGTCCCACTTACAAGAAGATGCCTTGGTGGGATGCGGCTTTATCTTGGTGTGATTTAGCTACTAGGCAATTAGTCTATGCGGCTAAGAAAGCTAATCAAGCTCAGTTAGCAACAGGACCAGAGACTCATTGTATTTTAGAAGTTCCATCTGGAGCTCCTTTATATAATGAATGGAATCAGTTTTACGATCCAGCTAAGTTTGGTCCCTTAGACTGGACTAATAGATTGACCAAACTAGACAAGCAGTTTGACGATCTATGCTTTGAGATTATTGAAGCTGGGTTCAAAGTCCATATTGCAATGGATGAGAACTTCCACGTTTCAATTCAGGTAATCCAGTTAGTAGCTCAGAGGCTTAAAGATTTAGGCATTTCAAAATACTGCGTAGCTATGCCAGGCTATGATGGAGTATTTTATGGCTGGCCTCCCGACTGGATTGCGGAATGGTTTAATACTTCAAGGGCTATTAATCCTGATCTTTCTCTTATCATGGAGTTTGATCCGGGTCATATTCCTGTTGGCAATGGACCTGCTGATTACGCACCTGATGGATTACTTAAGAATTGTGATGGCATCTTAGCAGAAACAAGATGGCCCCCTGATAATACTATCTGGGGTGTATTCGAGCGTTGCTACTTAGGATATAAGCAGCCGCCCGATCAGGATGTTGATTTTCCACCGGCGCCTTTCTATTTATTAGATTGTGACCGTGGACCTCGTTACTTTAATGGGTTTGAAACGAACTGGCCTTATAATTGGGTTCGTATCAATCCTGATAATGATGATGAAGTAACAGCGGCTAGAGCTCAGTTATCTCAGATTCGTGGATACTTTAGATCAGTCGGCTCTCAGTATAACGGCTAAATGAAATGTTCATAGGTAACTGGGTAATTAGATTTCAAGCTATCTTAATTTATTTACCTACAATTGCGGCTGTCGTAGCTGAGCATACTAATCTTTTAGGCTTCTCACACAGAGAGAATGATTTAATTCTTCTTCTCTGTTTGATTGTTTTAGCGTTTAATAAACCAGTTGCAAGCAAAATGCAGGAGAGGAAACAGTGAACAAGATTATTTCTGGACTTCTTAAGGTTGTTGAAGCTGGAGCCGTTACAGTCATTCCAGGAGCTGCTGTAGTTGATTCGGCAGTTCATAGCGTTGTTGAAAATAAAGGTAGTGAAGAATCAATCGAGTCGGCTGTCCTTGCTGGCTTACAGGAATTAGAACTCCTAAAGCCTGAGACAATTGCTGATCCTGCTACCTTTAATGCTAACATGCAGATTGCTCATGACGCTGTTGTTCGAGCAATTGGTGCAATCAAGAAGCCGACGACTACGGTTCCTAGCAATGCGTAAGAAGCTCATCGTAGCATTAGCATTAATTGCATTAGCTAGCTGTATTAAGATTAATACAGTTCCAACTACATATGCTGTTTTATATGCACAGTCTTTTCCTACGACTGTTCATTGTGTAGTTAATCCTAATCCAGTTGCTGACGGCGTAGTTTCATATAAGTTTCAGCTTAATACTGGAACACCAATTGTTCTACCTGCTACTGCTTGCACGGCTACGGCTTGCAGTCAGGTATTAACAATTCCTGCTCCTGGTAGTTATTCTTGCAATGTGTTTGCAGAGAATCTGAAACTTAGCACTGATCCTACTTCATTGCAGGATAGTGCGGCTGCTGTTGCTAATTTCTTGATTAACAATAGCCCAGGTAAGCCAACGGGAACTAACGTAACTAACTAGCAATGGACGACGTCGAGTTAGCTACAGTAGAAGATTTAGAAGTTGCTAAAGCTGAAGCAGATCTAGTCACCTCTACTAACAAGTTCTTAAGAGATGAATGGAGGCCAAATAGAAAGCAAGAAGCTTTCTTACGACTTCCATTCACAATTAAAGAAGGCTTACTAGGAGGTGGTGCAGGTTCAGGTAAGTCGGATTGTTTATTACTTTATGGAATAGTTCATAAGTTCCATCACAATCCTAAATTTAAACAAGTCTTCATGCGCAGAACTCATGCTGACATGAAGAAGGAAATCATCCAGAGAAGTAGAGAACTATATAGAAGGTTAGGAGCTACATTCAACGCATCAGACATGATCTGGACTTTTCCAAGAATAGATCAGTTTGGTAGCGGAGCTAAGAACGACGGAGCAATTATTATTCTTGGACATTGTGAGAATGAATCCGATGTCCATATGTATGACTCAGCCGAAATTAGTCTATTCACACCGGATGAATTAACTAACAACACTGAGTTTATTTATCTTTACATCACTCAGGAGAGAAACAGAGCACCTAAAGGATCAGGATTACCAAGTATCACCAGAGCGGCTGCAATGCCAGGTGGAGTTGGTCATACATTCGTTAAGAAACGATTTGTAGATCCTTTTCCTGCAGGTGGTAAGATTATTGTTGGTAAGGGTGGTAACAAAAGGATTTATATCCATGCTACCCTTAGAGACAACAAAGATCATATTGATCCTACGTATGAGCAGTCTCTTGCTGGTAGACCTGAAGCTGAAAGAAAAGCAAAGCAGGACGGCGATTGGTCAGCCTACTTAGGATTAGTATTTGATGAGTTCAGAGTTCATAAATATCCAGATGAACCTGCAAACGCTTTACATGTTGTAGATCCGTTTGGTATTCCTCATTGGTGGCCTAAGTTTGTATGCGGTGACTGGGGCCATAGAGCAATGACATATGTATGTTTCATTGCTGTATCACCGGATCTTAGAGTTTACGTTTATAGAGAACTGCACTGGACTGGTATTAAAATCTCTGAGTGGGCTCCTATTCTACGTAGCTTTATAGAAGAAGAGCAACCTAGGATTGTTAAGTTTTGCCAGTCTACGAATCAAGATCACGGAAATGAACATACAATCCGTGAGCAGATTGAAGCCGCAATTGGTAGAACAATTGAGGTAAGTAAGAATAGCGCAGGTTCTAGAGTTTCAGGTAAGATGCTTCTTCATGAATACCTTAGGTGGAAAGAGTTACCTAAATTATCAACGAAGAACATGCCAGTTTATTCTGAAGAGAGAGCTAGATGGATTCTTCGGAATAAAGGTTTAGATGAGTATAAGGCTTACTTAAAGTTATTCGAGCCACCGAAGATTGAAGATAATATTCCAAGACTTCAAATCTTCTGTTGTGATGCTACTACTCATGAAGGACATCCACACTGTTGTCCTGCATTAATTAATAGTATCCAAGCTTGCAGTTACGATAAGCCTAGGAATAATAAACCGGCTGAAGATGTTGCAGAGTTCGAAGGTGATGATCCTTATGATACTCTGCGATATGCAATTGAGACAGCAGATAGTTACTTTGTAGAGTCTACAGACGAGTTGCAGCGGCTAAAGAGAGAGTCAGATGCTATGATGAGATTAGCTATGACTCATGACCAGACTGCATTCTATAGGCAGATGCGAAGTATTGAAGCAGACAATAAACTTTCAGTAGTTTCTAAATTTCACGGACGACGATAATGTTCAACTGGCTTAAAGAATTACTTGACATTCGTTACGAGAATAGATTTCGTAACGCTGAACTCAAAGCTAAGATTAAAGAAGATGATGTAAGGCTTGAGCCGGTCTATGAAGAGCCTATTAAATGCGAAAGCTGTGAGACTTTGCGACAGCAGCTTTCAATTGCTAATACAGAAAAGAAGGCTCTCTTAGAACGTATTCTTGAAAAGCCTAAAGAGACTGTTCAGGAAGTAGATCCTAAAGCTCCTAATATTGTTAGACCTATTGGAGCATCTAGCTGGACTCAGAGGCGTAGAGAGTTAGAAGCTAATGATCGTAGGAATGCGGCTCTCCTAGAGAAGCGTGAAAAGGAATTAGCTCAGAACAAAGCCGCTTCTCCTGAGGAAGTTGCAGAGTTTGAAAGGGAATTAGATTCGGTAGCAACAGAGAGAACAGGAACGGAAGGAGTTTCTAAGTTATGATGGATATGTCTCCGAGTAAAGGCTTTATGGAGAAGATGAAAGCTTCTCATGGTAAAGCAAAGAAGAAGAGCAAGTTCGGTAGGTCTAAGATGAAAGCAAAGGCCAAGAAGGGTTTTGCTGCATTTGGTAAGAAGCCGGAAATGGCAGACGACGAGGAAATGGAATAACTATGACTCCTGTATTAGAGGAAGCTCTTGTAGCTCTAATTCGGGAAGCGGAAGCGTTAGTTAGGGACTTAAGAAAGCAGTTAAAGGAAAAGTAATGCCTTTTCAATCTGTCAAAGATGAGATGCACAAGTTCAAACAGGGTGAACTTCATTCTGGCAGTTCTAAAGGAAAGATTGTAACGAATAGAAAGCAAGCAATAGCAATTAGCTTATCTGAAGCTCGTAAAGCGGGAGTAGATGTAAGTCCCTCGAAGAAGAGAAAGAAAAAGCGATAACTTGGCAAAAACTCGCAAAGAATACTCAGAAGAAACTCAACAGCTTCTACTCACAGTAATTAGAGATTGTGAGTCGGAAGATGCTTCTGTTAGAGAGCGTCAGTTACGTCAATGGAGACGGCTGAAGCTCCTTTGGGAGGGGTTTACTCGCGTATGGTATTCTGAAGTAGCCCATGATTGGAGAATCTGGGGTGATTATTCCGAAGGCTCCGATCAAAGCGATCAGAGTGCTTATGATAAGAGCGTTAATGTTTTCCGCGCTTATCTTGAATCAATCATTGCGGCTCTGTCGATCACTACTCCGCCTGTAAAATGTTATCCTGATGATGCTGAGAGTACTTTAGATATTAATACTGCGAAAGCAGGAGATAAGACCGGATCTTTATTATTTAAGCATAATGATGCTTCTATGCTTTGGCTGCATGGATTATTTATATATTGCACCGAAGGTATGGTTGCTCATTATAACTATGATGATAAAAATAAGGACTACGGAACATATACAAAGAACAAGACTGAAGAATATACTGAACACCACGAAATTACTACCTGTTCTAATTGTGGTGCTGTTTTAGGTGATGAAGTAGTTCAGCCGGATGAGAATGGTGAATTACCGAATAGCCAGCAGCAGAATCAGACTTCTGCTCAGCAACCAAATCAACCACCCCAGCAGCAGAGTAATAGGTCTGCAACTGAGTTAAAGGATGATGAGTTATCTGAGTTTGATCCTGGACCTGACGACGTAGAGTTACAAGCTGATTTAAATGAAGGTAAAGAACTCTGCCCTGTATGTATGCAGTTGGCGGATACTGATATTAATCTTCAAGGCTTTACTCTTACTAGGATTGTAGGAACTACAACTGAAGCTAAGAGTAGAGTAAAACAAGAGATTTTTGGTGGGATGAATGTTAAAGTCCCGAACTATGCCAGAAATCAAAAAGAATGCGGCTATCTCATTTACAGTTATGAAGAGCATTACGCAGCCGCTCTTGATCGTTGTGAGAAGCTGAAAGACAATGAAGAACTAATTAAGCAGATTGAGGGTCGAGAGAATAAAGGTGCCTACGATCAATATGATTCATGGGCACGTCTTTCCCCTCAGTATATGGGTGAATATCCCATTAACGTAGTTACTAGGAAGCTATGCTGGCTTCGTCCGTGGCAGTTTAATGTTCTAAAGGATCAGGATGACGTTAAGAAGTTAAAGAAATTATTTCCATTCGGTGTTTGTGTGGAAATGATTAATGAGACTTATGCTAGTGCTTATCCTGAATGTTTAGACGATCACTGGACTATTAACTACAATCCTCTTGCTGATTATATTCATTATGATCCATTAGGATTGATGTTAGCTTCTATTCAGGATCTTACTTTAGATCTTGTTAGCTTAATTCAGCAGACTGTTGAGCATGGAGTTGGCTTAACCTTCGTTGATCCTGCTTTCATTGATACTAAGGCATATGCTCAGCAGGAAGTAACTCCTGGTAGCTTAATGGCTTCAAAGCCAATTAATAGCTCCAAGAAGTTATCTGATGGCATTTTTGAGACTAGCACGGCTACTTTAGGAGCTGAAGTAATTCCTTGGCTGAATCAAGTTCAGTCTTTAGGTCAGCTAGTCTCAGGTGCATTACCTAGCTTATTTGGTGGTGCAGTTCAACAGCAGGGTGGTAATACAGCTTCTGAATATTCAATGTCTCGTGCTCAGGCACTTCAGAGACAGCAGAATGTTTGGAAGATGCTTACTACTTGGTGGAAGAATTCTTTCTCAAAGGCTATTCCTCAGTATATTAATATTATTAAGGAACAAGGCGATGAGAGAGATGTCCAGAGAGATAAGAGAACTGGAGATTTCATCAACATAACTGTTAAGCAGGCTGAACTTGCTGGTAAGATTGGTAAGGTTGAATTAGAAGCTAATGAAAACATCCCGATGACCTTTGGTCAGAGGAAAGATGTTATCATGAGTCTTTTACAGGCTGCTAACCCTCAACTACTTGAACTGATGAATGCTCCTGAGAATAGGGGATTACTCTATGAGGCTCTTGGATTAGATGATCTCTTTGTTCCGGGTTCTGATGATAGAGAAAGACAGTTAGAAGAGATTCAGGAATTACTTAATACTGCTCCATTAGAAACTGGAGATAAGGATATTCCTGAAGAAGCATCAGTTCAGATTGATCCTGATTATGATAATCATCAGCTTCAATTTGAGATTGTTCGTCAGTGGGTAATGTCAGAAGCAGGTAAGCAGGCTAAGGTAGATAATCCAGACGGCTATCGTAACGTATTATTACACGGTAAAGCTCATTTAGCACAACAGCAGAATCAAGAAGCTCAGGCAGCCGCTGCTGCTCAGGGTAATCAACCGGCTCCAACAAAGGCAGGCGCACCTTTGGAAAAGCCCAATCAGACTAATCTAAAAACAGCGCCCATTAGTGGGAACGAAGATGTTAAAACTCAATAGGTTCGGATTCTTACTTCTTCCAGAAGATGCACTTCCTGGTTCTGGAAGCAAACAAAGCATGATTGACTACATGGCTCAGGATGATGATGAAAAGCCTGAAGTCATTGATTTAGAAGATAAGAAAGAAAAAGAAACTCCAGACGATAAAGATGCTCAGGATGATGATCCTGATGCTGATAAGGAAGATAAAGAAGAGAAAGAAGATGAATTATCTGAGTTCGATGAAGAAGATGAACCAGATGATGAAAAGCTTGAATTAGTAGGACCAGTTCGTAAGAAGGAAATCCTTAAGAAGTATCCTGAGATTTTCAAGGATTTTCCTTACTTAGAACGTGCTTACTATCGTGAACAGCAGTTTACTGAGGTATTTCCTACTCCTGCTGATGCACGTGAAGCCGCTGAGAAGGCTGAATCATTAGATAACTTAGAACAGTCTTTAACTAAAGGCGAGTCTAAGGATTTCTTATCTACTCTTAAAGAGAGTAATGAGAATGGCTACTATAAGTTTATCGACAACCTTCTGCCTACTTTAGCTGAGCAGGATGGTATGGCCTATGGAACTATCATTGGTAATATCATTAAGCATTCAGTTAGAGTAATGTCGGCTGAAGGTAATAAGATTAATAGCGAAGAGCTAAAAGCTGCTGCTCATGTTCTTTATAAGTTTACGTTTGGTAATTCAGATTGGGAAGAGCCGAAACCTCTTGCCAAACCTGATACGAAAGATCCAAATGATCCGAATAAAGCGGCTGAAGAACGTGAAGCTAAGATTGCTCAAAGAGAATTTGAGCGTAGCAGAGATTCTATTAATACTAAAGTTAACAGCACTCTCAAAGCTACGATTGATGCCAATATTGATCCTAAGGACCAGATGTCTCCTTATGTCAAGAAACAGGCAACTCGTGAAGCTTTTGAAGCTGTAAGTGAGATTCTCAATAATGATACTAGACTCCGTCAGGTTCTAGATCGTCTTTGGGAAAGAGCCCGTAAATCGGATTTTGCTGAATCTGATTTAAACGCTATTCGTTCGGCGGTTAAGACAAGAGCTGCTTCCGTATTGCCTGCGGCATTGAAAAAGGCACGTATTGATGCTCTTAAGGGAATGGGAAAGAGAACGAATGAAAAGGCAGATGATGACGTTGAAGATACTGGATCAAAAAGGGATTCTGCTCCCCAAACACATCGCAGACAGAATCCAGTAACTAGCCGCATCAAAGATGCCAAAGATATTCCTCGTGGAATGTCTACATTTGACTTCTTAAACTCTGATTAGGAGATTGTGATGTTCATTAAGAGCGGCTATAATAAGCCGTGGGAACAATCTCCGGATGGCTATCTTCACGCTGTTGTAGAGTCGCAGGTTACGGCTCTTGAGCTGGAGCGAGTTATTCCGAAGATTAGAACTCTTTTTGAACGCGATGATCGCTTCTACGCGAATATTAAAAAGCGCGATGTAGAAGTTGTTTCACAGCGTTTAATGCGAGTTCCGTTAGAAATTAGCCCCGGTGGATCATTCCAGTATTTTGATCCTAACGGTGGTGATTTAGGTCGTGGTGGTGGTCCGACCTGGGATAAGGCTACTCTTAATCCTGTTTATGTTTCGCTGAACATTGAGTATACGAAGCTTACTCAGTGGGCAACGGATAATGATAGGAAGGCTATTACTCAGGCCGTTCGTAAACTTACGGCTACTGCGTTAGATGAACTCCGGCGTCAGCTGGATTCACAGTTAATGCAGGATGGAACCGGAACTGTTGGAACTATTTCAACTGCGACTCCTGGAGCCGGCTTTGATACTTACGTATTAACGGCTGACTTTGGTGCTCGTTTAGTTCGATTTGGTCAGACTGTTCAGGTTTTTGATAGCACATTAGCTACGTTCCGTGGTAAGGGTCAGATTACTTACTGGGACGTTGCTACTAGCACTATTGAAGTCACTCCTAATATTGCTGGTGCTACTCCGACTGACGTTTTAGTTGTTGATGGGTTAACTTCTCCTGCTTCGCTCCCTGCGATGTATGGAGTTCCCTATCACGATTCTAACGCTAGCTCTGGCACTTGGTTAGGTTTCAATCGTGCTACTACTCCGCAGATTCGTTCCAATCGTGTTAATGCTGGTGCAGCCGCTCTTTCGCTGCCTCTTGCTCGTTTAGCTATTAACGCTATTGGTAACCGAGTCGGTATTGACAATAACTTCAAGCCTAATGCCTGGCTGCATCCTTGCCAGAAACAGGCTTATGAAGATATTGGTCAGGCTGTTATTCAGATCAAACAGGACAATCGCAATAAGTCCGAAGGTGATCTGGATATGTATTTCGATAGAATGCAGTTCGCTGGTGCTCCTGACAAGCCGTCCTTTAGCTGGAATAAGAAGAGAATTGATTTCGTCTCTGATGAAGTTTGGGGACGTGGTGAAACTCTTCCTGTTGGCTTCTATAAGACGGATGGACGTAGCATCTTCGAAATCCGTTCTTCTTCCGGTGGTGTTGTTGCATCGGATATCTTCTACATGGTTAACGGATGTCAGTTCTTCGTTAACAATCCTGCTGCGACTGCTTATATTGATAACCTCGCTATTCCTTCTGGCTACGTTTAAGGAAAGGAGAATATATCATGTTCAAGCGTCATATTCTTCAGTTCCTTCCGAACTCACCTGAAGGTAAGCTTTGGCAGGATCAGCCTGTTAGTGGTGATCTGACTCAGGGTAATTTTGCTGTTAATCAGGGGGCTACTACTCCTACACCCCCAACGATTGCTTCAGCAGCTACAATTGCTCCTACTACTGCTCTGACCTTTATTACCGGGACAGTGCAGGTTGGCACTATCACTCCGCCGCTTGCTGGATATCATCAGGTTGTTCTTTGCTTTACTGATGGTTCTCCGGGTGCATTCCTGACGTCTGGTAATATTAAGACTGCTTACCAGCCGATTCAGAATCGTCCTATTACTCTGCACTATGATCCTGTTAGTGCAAAGTATTGGGTTGCTGCTGTAGTTTAATAGGGAGGGGGGCTATTACAGGTTTTTAGGTTGTAATAGCCCCCAATTTAAAATGGAACCATGTGAACCATTTGATGTATTAAATAAGCGCCTTGCTGATGTATTTGGAATTGATACACTTAGCGGCTTACCAATCTGGCGAATTGTAGAAGGTGAGAAGCAATTCGAAAAGCAAAGAGTTACAAACTGGAGAGGAATTGAATTACCTCGTCCAGAAGTAATGGAAGTTCCGAAGTATCCTTGGCTTCAAGGTATTCACATTCTAGAGCGATTAGTAATCGTTCCCTTTCAGAATGCTGAGGATTTACCGGACAGTAAGATTGTCTATAATGTTATTTGGAATTTCTGGGATAAGGATTTAAAGCCGCTCCCTGCGAAATGGGAAGTGGCTGAACTTGTTATTAATACTGTTCTAGCGGCTCAGGGAAAGAGTAGCTTAGCCAGATACGTTAAGTCTACTGAAGAAGAGAAAGCAGAACAGAAAAAACGTATTGATGACATGATTGAGTATTTCTCCGGCGATGAGTCAGGATTAATGGGGAATTCCTTGAACTCAGGTCCCGCCGCATTCGTTCCCCACAACTATGAAAGAAGTAGCTAATGTCAGAAGATGTTATCAAGGCAATTCAAAATCAGTCAGGCGCTGTGAGCATGGGCGGCTACGGCAATGCTTTCTCTATTAGGAATAAAAGGACTGTTCGTGCTCCTATTAATCCTATGGATAAATGCACTGTCTTTAGTATTTATAGTAAGCAAATCGAAGAACGAAAGCCTACGATTCAGCCTGGTTTCTTTGTTATTCCTGCTGGATCTTATGAAGCTCCTTCACGTTTAGTTGTAGGACCTAGCTCATGGTGGAGAGAGGTTGATTTAGATCAGCCGCTCTTAGAGATTCCTCATGGTTCAGTTACTATTGCTGAATCAATTGTTCGTGATTATGTAATTGGTCTACTTGGTAGAGATAATGATGCTCAGCCTGGAATCTTCTGGGTTCCTGGAGATATCTCTATTAAGCAGTTAAAGTCTGATCCTAAGTATATCGCTGTTCTCGACCAAGCTAATAAGATGCAAGATAAGTGGTATGAGAACCTCGTTAAATTGGCTGACGTTGGTTGGGCTAGAACTAATGGCAACCCAATGGCTATTAACGATGATATGCGCTTTGCGGCTAAGGCACTTAGATTAGATCACAAAGACTGGATGACTGACTTCAAGCAAATGCAGACTGTTGCTTGTATTGCTTGTGGTCATGCAAGGAATCCGAAGTTTCCAATCTGCAGCAATTGCCATACGATTGTTGATATGGATCTTTACCAGAAGGCTGGATTATCTGCTGCTCCCGCAGTTGGACAGCAAGTTACTCAGGGTCAGAATATGTCTAGTCCTGCAGCGCCTAACTTAACTTTTCCAAGTAAATAAATGGCAACTACCATAGAACTTACTGCAGGTCAGGTAATGGATCGTGCTGCTAGTATTATGAACAATCCTAGCAAATCGGTCTATCCATACTCAGTCCAGTTACCATACTTAAATATGGCATTACAGGACTTGCAGGAGTTCTATGAGCAGAATGAAATTCCAGTAGTTGCTACAGGGTCAGCCGCAATTCCAGTTCCAGCAGGAACGGATCATTTAGCATTTGCAGATTCTGGAACTACTAGACTTCCAGATGATTTGATTGAACCTTCTGTTTTATGGGAGAGACAAGCTGGTATTAACCCATACACTATCATGACTCGTGTTGATTTCTTAGATCAGGCTTTAGCTGGTCAGGAAATCAATCAGTTCATTTGGTATGTCTGGGAAGAGAATCAAATCAAGTTCTTTGCTGCGAATCAAGATAATGAAATTAAGATGAACTACATTCGCAATTTATTTGTGACTGTAGATGATCCTACTGACATTATCGCGATTACAAACGGAATTGGATATTTAGCGAACAGGACGGCTAGACACCTTTGCTATTTCATTGCTGAGAATCCTACTAGAGGTGATGTTCTTAATAATGATGCTATTGGGTCATTAGACAGACTTCTTAGCATTGGAACTAAAGGACGTCAACAGATTATCACTAGAAGGAGGCCATTTAGAGCAGGATATAAAAGAGGAACGTTTATCTAGCTAGTTTTAGTAGCCAATTATAGCACCTACAAGAATAAACTTGTAGAGAACCTTCTGAGGGAGAGAACATAATGGCATCGACGTTAGCATTTGCTATTTTTAATCCAACTGCCTGGCTTAGGCGTTTAGGCAACCTTAATATTGGTATTCTTGAAGGCACTGGTGCTCCTACCTCTGGTGGTAGTGGAACTGCTGCAGGAAAAGCTGGTATTGGTTGTCTTTACGTTGATAGCGCCTCTGGTCTATACTACGTAAATACGGGAACTAAAGCATCTCCTACCTGGACTCAGCTTACTATCGCTGGTGGAGCTGGATTAAACTCTGCCCAGTCAGTAGCCGCTGCTGGTAGCGTTCAGGGTGATGCAGCCGCAATTACAGCTTCAGCTCCTGGGAATATCTTAGGAACTGGTGCTAATGCTACTAAAGGCATTATCCTTCCTGCTGCAGTTGCCGGTGCAATCTATAACATTAAGAATGCAGATGCTGCAAATGCTGTTCTTAAGGTTTATCCTGCTGGAACAGATACGATTAATGCTTTAAGCGCCAGTGCGGCTATCTCAATGGCTGCAAAAACATCTGCAGTGTTTATGTGTGTTACTGCAGGTTCCTGGTTAACGCTTCCGTTAGTTCCGAGCTAATAGTTAGATTTGGGGGTTAATTCTAAACTTAGTATTCTTATATTGTCTTTACAATTCCGTAGAGAGTATAAGTGAGGGTGCTAAATCACTAAGGCTTCTGGACAAAAGCGGAATTAACCCCCAAAATTACAATGGCTACTTTAAGAGACCATCAACCAATCGTATTAGATTCAATCTACGGATTGTTTGATAGGGGTGATAAAGATAACACTCCTATTGACCATCTGCAGGATTGTGATAATTTACGTGCAGTTGGTGCTGGATCATTTGCTTCACGCTATGGTATTGGTATCTCTCAAGATGTTGATGTTCCATTAACTAACATTCGTCGTATTTATGATTTTCCAACTCAAACTGGTAGCACTTTAATTGTTCTTGCTTACGATTATAACTTAGACGAAGGTTCTATCTATCACGTAGTTGATTCTACGACAGTTTATGGTCCTGTATTAACTATTACAGGAATGAAGGATTTTGCTTTCCTCCCTTATGACGGTAGAGGATACATTAGTCCTTTCGCTTCTCAGTTACCTACTTTAACACCTCCTGCTCCTGTAGCCGCAATTGCTGTTGCTGGTTCTGGGGTAGATGATGGTTCTCATGGGTATGCTTTAACCTTTAGGCGTGGTTCTGATGAGACTCTACCTTCTGGAGTAACTGTAGCAGTTTCTAACTCAGGAATTGCTAATCCTGGTTCATCTCCTGGTGTATCTATTGGTGGTGGAAGTTCACCAATGGTCGCTAATACATTAACCCCAGGTGCTACTTATCATTGGAAGTTAGCATATAGAACCCAACAAAGCACTGCACCAACTAATGGTCATACATTAGCAGATGCTACTAGCTTTGGTCTTATTCCATTTGCTAACGAGCTTATTAAGGTTGGATACATCGGAACTATTCCAGCTAATGCTTATTATGTAGACTTCTATAGGACTATTGCTAATGGTAGCACTTATTACTATGAATTTACAGCATTAGCATCTGACGTTTCATCCGGTTCTCTTTATCCTGTCTGTATTCCTGGAACTACAGATAATGATACTGATATCGTTTCCAATCCTACTGAGCCGCTATCTAATGATACAGCTCAGGAGCAGATTGATGTAAGTAATATCAGTATTCTGTATCCTAGTGATGCTACCGATAAGAGACTGTATAGGACTGAAGCTGGTGGGACTCAGTTAAAGCTTTTAACTACTCTTGCTTTAGCTGCTACCACATTTACTGATAATACTCCAGATGCTTCTTTAGGTGTTAATGCACCTACTAGTAATACATATGTAACTGGAACTGAGCCTATTGAGCGTGGACTTGAAGGCGAATTCGTATATGTATACCTAGGAAACGGAACTGCAGCGAGGAAAGCGGCTGGAGATCCTATCTCTGGAACTATGATTGTTGGTAATGGAGCTCCTGGTCATACAGATCCAGGTATTCATGTTTTTGGTATTGTATCAGAAACTAATACTGGATATCTATCACCTCCTGGGGCTTTAGCTAGTTTCGTTACCAGCGGAGTCAATTCAGTTAGCTTTGGTAACATTCCGACATCAGGAGATCCTAATGTAGTAAGAAGGCATCTAGTAGCATCAATTGTTATTCCAAGTGCAGCTTTCACTGGAAATTTAACTGGGTATGACTTATTCTTTGTTCCTGGTGGAACTATTGAGAATAATAGTGATACCTTCTTAAATAACGTTTCATTCTTCGATGCTGACTTGTTAGATGATGCCTCGCATCTGTTTGATAACTATCCAGATATTCCGGCTGGAGCCGCTCTGAGTCTTTATCATAATAGAATGTGTGTCTTTGCTACATATACTGATATCTCTCTTGGTTTAGTTAGTATGGAAGGAGAGCCTGAAGCTATCAGTCAGGTATCTGGTCTAATTGTATTTCCATTAGACGGCTTCCCTATTACTAATGGACAGGAACTTAGAGATGTTCTATATGTAATGAAAAGGGCTAGAACAGTATCATTCTCAGATAATGGAGATGATCCTAGTTCCTGGCCAATGGTATTTATTGATAATGCTTTAGGGACTCCTGTTCATGGAGTTGCTACAGTATTAGACTCTGGATCTTCATCAGTAGACTATCTGATTATCTGCACCTATCAAGGTATTAGTCTGTTCAATGGTAGATATGTAACTCCTGAACTTTCATGGAAGATTGAAAGCTACTGGAGAGACCTTGATAGGGATCAGTTCAGTAAGATTCAGATAGTCAATGATCCAATTACTAAGGAATTCTATGTAATTCTACCCAACGGCTTCTGTTTAGTTGGTAACTATGCTAATGGCATGGATCCTAAGCTAATCCGTTGGTATCCTATTAGTTTTGCAATGCAGGTTAATACCATTGCAGTAACTAATATCAATGAGATCATTTTTGGTTCGGACTTGGCTACATAATGGGAACAATTCGAATCAATCCTGTTACAGTTAATGAGACTGGTAGCTGGTCTTTATTAGGCGGAGCTATAGATGCTCCAAGTGCATTATCTGGGGTTGGAGGAAGATTAGGATTAACATTCCCTCCTTCAGGTAGCTATGCACTAGATTGCATTCCAGGAACTACTATCTTAATTGATGGAGTTCCTACTCTGTTAGCAGATTTACCTGTTGGCTTTCATATTGTAGACTTAACTCTGCATATGACAGCCGTAATTAATAGTCCTACTCATTTTACTGCTTTTGCGATGCAGTATAACATGAGTCAGGTTTATACTAATCCTAACATACCTAATGGTGGAGCAACGGCTCCCATTGATGTTACTGGATTAACACCATCTGATTTATATGGAGATCACTTCTCATTATCTCTAACTACAGATGGTGATGCTAGTGCTACTATTAACTCAAATGGGTTCTTTATTACTGGAACTTATGATATTCAGAATTTCACATTTGATCTGAGCTTAGCTACTCAGCCGGTTCAGCAGGGAACTTTAGTAACTATTACTTCAGATCCTAATGATCCAGATCATATGGAGCTGAATCAGTTAACTGAGATTGATATTGTTCAGGGAGTTGATCTTACTCCGGTTACTATTGTAGGAACTCCTACAGAGTTTGAGATAGTATTTGAGATCCCTGATTTATCTACTTTACCTGTTCCGAATCCTCAGACGTTACATTTTCAGGCTGTAGGTAATGGTGTTCAGTTCTCAGGTTCAGTTCCTTTAGGCAAATTAGAGACGATTCTATTTAGAAATGCTCCTGGCATCTATTTCTTGGATAAGACGGCTACTTCAGACACTTTATATGATCCTGATGGTGGGACTATTAATGTTCCAATTCCAGAACCATTCTTCAAGACTGGATTTATAGGTGGCTAAAAACGGTTTCAGTGGAGAAGTTCTACATTTCGGAGCTGTTAGATATAGAGTTACTGGAGTAGGTAACTTTAAATCTACTCTTGTCAGCTTAGATGATGTAGAAACTTACGATTCTCCTGATATTACGCTAGCAGCGGCTAATAACCGAGAACCTACTATCTTGGCTAACTTTAATCAGCAGAGAGCTTATCTCTATGGTAGAGTTACGTCAATTGATGAACGGTTCACTGTTAGTAAGATTATAATTTATGTTAGACCTGTTGCAACAGGATATCCAGACTAATGGCTGTTGATCCGGCTAGGCTCAGAGCTATCCTTAATAATACTGGCTTACAGATTAAGGATAACCCTACCTATCAGTTTTTAAATAGTCTTCTGGATCATGTAATTCCTACTGTTGTTAATAGGACTACTACAGGAGGAGGATCTACTCCTGGACCTACTGGACCTACTGGTCCTAAAGGTGATAAAGGAGATACTGGATTTCCAGGTGAAGATGGAACTGATGGAGATGATGGTGCTCCTGGTTCTGCTGGAATAGCTGGTCCTGCAGGTTCTCAGGGACCAGTGGGAGCTAATGGACCTGTAATTCCTCCTGATGATCCAATTGAACCTGATACTATTGGTCCTATTCCCGGTCCTCAAGGTAATCCTGGCTCTGCTGGAGCTACAGGAGCCGCTGGACCTGCTGGTCCTGCATTATATTTCTTAGCTGAGGATGGACAGGATGGAGAACCTGGTCCTCCCGGTGCTGGTATTGCTGGTGGTGGTAATGTAATCTATACTGGTGCTGCAGGATCAGAACCTGCTGCTAACGCTGGAGATTTATATTTACCAAATAACGGCTTCGTCCAATATAGGTATTCTGGTTCTATTTGGGCTCCTTGGGGTCCAATATTTCCACTTACTAGAATGGACGATTCTATATTCTCTTGGATTAACCAAGGTGGAGCATCAGTAGCCGTTGCCGATGGAACTATTGCATTATCAGTTCCTACAAACGCATCTTTGAGTATTAGAGCGAGATCGGCAGCCGCTCCTGCTACTCCATATACTCTTACTGTATGCTTTTTAGCTACTAATATTGCTCCATCAGCTGGTAATCAGTTCTTTGGCATTGGTTGGGCTGATAACTCGAATCAGATGGTTATGTTTCAGGTTCAGTTGAATCTGGAACCAATCTTTAACGTAGTTAAGTATACAAGTCCTACAGCTTTAAGTGCTGGATACGTCGGAGCGGCTAATGCTTGCTTACTAGGCAATCTTATCTGGATGAGAATTACAGATAATGGAACTAGCCGTAATTGTCTATTCTCAGCAGATGGTCAGACTTGGTTTCTTTATCATACTGTTGGTAGGACTGACTTCTTAACACCTACTAAAGTACTTTTTGGAGCTAGCACCGCAACAAGCAGCTATCCAATGGGTATGACAATGCTTTCTTGGAAGGTCACTTAAAGAGGATAAGATGCAGAATACACAGTTTACAAAGACGGTAGCTATTACTAACGCTGTTACTAATATGCTAAATCCGGCTACCTTGACTGGTGGTGTTAATGCACCATTTGCCAATACCTATATGTTGATTAAGCATATTCGTGTTGTCAATAAGACAGGTGGTGCAGTAACTTTTAGCATGTTTAAAGGTGCTACTGGAGCGTCGGCTGCAGGAACTGAAATCGTAGGCAGTTCTCTGTCAGTTCCAGCTAATAGTTATGTTGACTTCTACGGTCTTATCCGTCTTGACGTTGCAGACTTCTTAACTGCATCTGCTTCTGCTAATACCTCTCTGGTTGCAGAATTTGATGGAGAAATTGGAGTAACTCCATAACCAATGGCTGACACTGGGCTTCTAACAGCTCTCAGTCCTAATGAAATTGTAGGACTCACTTTAATAGGAGAAGCAAGAGGAGAACCTATTGAGGATATTGTTGCTGTAGGTAATGTTATCAAGAATAGACTTTATAGGATGGGAACTCCCTATAAGTCATATAATGATGTCTGCTTAGCAGATGAGCAATTCAGTTGCTGGAATAGTAATGATACTAATAGACCATTCCTAATTGATCTGGCTGCTAAGATGATTCATAATGAAGCTATTCTTGATCCTTATCTAGTCCAGTGTCTGTTTATTGCAGAAGGTATTGTAGCTAACAAGCTAATGGACAATACCAAATCTGCACAGTATTACATGGCTTCTACTCTGCTGAATTCGATTAAGATTCCGGTTTGGGCTAAGAATCGGAAGAATGACATAGTAAAAGGTAATCACACTTTCTTCTCATTACTTTAAGGAAAATATGGCAGATCCATTACCGACTTACTATTCTCCTATTCTTAGCCGTCCTCCTGTTCCTAGCACTACTGGAGCTTATGAGGATGCTTTAGAGAGGACTCCTTCTGATTATAATGATATTCAAGGTGCTTATAAGACCTTGTTAGATCAAATCAGAAGCAATCCTAGTCAGCGGCTAACTGCTAACCCTTTGCAGTATGCTCAGTCAGGAGATGAAACTTCTGCACTTAGCTCATTACAGGGATTAGCTAGTAATGGTGGTTACTCTGCTCAGGACATTCAGGATCTGAGAGCTAGAGGTATTTCACCTATTAGAGCTGTCTATGCTAATGCTGAGAGAGAGCTAGCTAGGTCTAGAGGACTTCAAGGCGGCTATAGTCCTAACTTTGCTGCTGTTTCTGCAAAGATGGCTAGAGATCAGTCACAACAGATTGCTACTCAGACATCTAATGTTAACGCTGGCATTGCAGAGGATGTAGCTAAGAACAAATTAGCCGCAGCTCCTGCTTTTGCTTCAGCGGCTGGTTCTGAGGAATCAAAGAAACAGAACATTGATGCTCAGAACGAAGCAAACAGAGAATCTACCGATAGAGCTAACGTCGATATTCAGCAGAATGACCAAAATCGGCAGTTAAGCACTATTGATGCAATGAGAAGTCTCTACGGCACCACTCCTGCATTAGCTAGCACTTTTGGTTCTCAGGCTCTCGGAGCCGCTGGAATCAATAATGAGAATGCTAGAGCTACAGTAGCGGCTGGTGGAACTCCTTATGGTCAGTTTCCCGCAGGAGCTAAGATTAATCCTGCTTTTGCATCTGGTTATGGCGGCTCTGCTGCTAGATTTGCAAGAGGTTATTAATGATTCCTTTTAGCACATTAAGAACATCTCATCTTTATTCTGGGATGGCTGACAATCCTTTAGGGATTAATCCTCCTAGAGGTCCAGCTAATAATGGTCCTGATTGGATTACATCATTAGCATTACAACGTGGTGAGCAGGGTAGATCTAGATTACTGCAGATTGCAGATGCAGCCGCTCAGAGGCATCAGCAAGAGCAGGATCAGGTCAATGCGGCTGCTCATCCTAATGTTGTATTTAATCCTGGTATCAATCCTCTTCAGCAGGCTAATCTTAATCTTAAGCAGCAGGCTGAACAAGGTAAGAATGAACGTGCTGATGAGAGTATTGCTTCTAGAGAGAAACTTGCTACTAGCTCTCTAAATGAGAAGCAGCAGTATGGTAATACAGTAAATGCCATTCGTTCTAAGATGGCTGATATTGCTAGCTTTAAGGCGCAGCATCCTAATGTTCAGATGTATGCTCCTAAAGGTGGTAATGTTCATTACTTTGATCCTGCACATCCTGAACTTGGAATGCAGGATACTGGTGTAGATACTGGTTCTTTAAGTCAGAAGGACGCTGCTGATTTAGGATTACAGAATCAACTAGCTGAAATTGCAGCTCGTGGAGATCAATCTCGACAGACTGATAGCCAAAGATCTAATGAGAATATCACAGCTATTGGTGCTAGAGGCTCTCAACAGAGATTGACCAATGCGGCTCGTGCATCTTCTGCAGCTACTAAGCCGCAATCTGAGAATGATAAGAAGGTTGGCTACTACAACAGAGCTATGGAGTTAGCTAACGATCCTGGCTTTGGTAAGTATATTGTAAAGGGTGATAAGGCTAATGACTTTAGCTTATCTCCAGATACGCCTCCTGATCTTTATCATCAGATTAATGAGAAGATCTACGGAAATCCTGCTGCTCAGGATATTGATTTACCTGCTGAGAAGCATGAAGATCCTTTAGGCATCCTTTCTAAGGACCAGGAATGAGTGATTTAACTGACTTAATCAGAGCTAAATATCCTGATTCATATAAGGATATGTCTGATGAGGACCTGGAGAAGTCTGTCCTCGCTAAGTATCCTCAATATAAGGATCTTGCATCTAAAGGAACAACTGATGCTAAGCCAGTTACATCTAATCCTGCTAAGGCTCAAAGTGCGCCAGCAGAACAGAAACCAAATGATTCTAATGATGGTGAGAGATCTTCATTTCTCACGTCACTGTATAAAGCGGCAAATACTCCATTAACTGATGCTCCTAGTAGAGCTGCAGATTATCTATCTAACATAATAGATCCTGGTAGAGGCACTACAGGATTAAAAAGTATTGCATCGGCATTCGTCGAAGGACTAGGCCACGAAATCAGTGGATTAACTAGTCCATTGTCTCTTGGCCTCGCGGGAGCCTCTGAGGGGGCTCAGGTCGCGTCAAAGGTGGGGGCTCCAATCATCGCATCGGGGCTCCGACGGGTCGCCCAGGCGGCCTCTATTCCAATTGTATCACAAGGGATTCACGATACTATCACCAAACCACGAATTGATGAAAAATTAGCTGGATTAGCTCAGACAGTTTTAGGTGGGGCGGGATTAGCTGAGGGGAATCTTGGAAAGATCGGAGAGGCGGCTAAAGATAATTCTCCTGTTTCCAGCGGAACTCCTATCAATGTAGATATCCCTAAGACTATTACTGAACAACCACGCCCTGCTGGTCCTTGGGAAGGTAATCCGGTAACAGAGTCTAAGATTAAACCAAAATCGGCTGAAGATCTTGCTTATGACATTGCTCGTGAGAAGTTTAACATGGGCAAGGATTTGCCTCAGGATAATAAGGTTACTAAGCCTACTGCTACTTTCAAGGGATTTCAGGAAGATCCAGAAGGTGGTGAATTTCCTATGTTTGATATTAAAGGGGGAGATTCGCATGGATCTACAGTAACTGAAAGTGGATTAAAGAAATTAGGAATTGAAGTTCCTGAAGTTCCTGATAATCCTAATCGTATCTCAGATGAAGAGTTTCAGCGTAGGAATGCTGCATCTACTGAGCCTAAAGCTAAGTTAGTATTAAGTGACCCAGATAGATATGAGCAAACTAGACAGTTCTTTAAAGATGATATTGAAAGGATGAAAGCAGAACGCCTGGCTAGAGAATCAGATCCTACATACCAAGCATCTCAGAAAGCAAAAATGGATGATTGGAATAATATGCAGCAGAATCTAAGAATCAATAGCCAGGTAGAGAAAGAGTTTGGAATGGGGATAGGTGGTGACTTTTATAAGAGCTATGATAAGTTATCACCGTCAGATAAAGCTGCATTTGATGCTAGGTTTGAGGAGTTAAAAAATCAAAATAAGCCAAAAAATACTATTGATGTAACTCCTACTAAAGTAGAAGATGTAGCTAAAGACTTTGGCGGCAACGGCCATCCTGACGATGCTGACTATGTAAGTAGAGTTCTATCTAAAGTAGCTCCAAAAGGTGAACCTGGATTATCAGTAGAGAAAGCTGATATTGGTTCTCACATCGTCTATAGAAATCCAGATGGGGATCCTATCGGAGTTGCTCACGTAGTTACTGATAAGGATGGAACTAATCTCGTTCAGGATCTCGCAGTTGATAAATCCAAAGGTCTATTAACTGGCAGAGCGGCTAAAGCAATTGGACAGAAGTTAGACGAAGTTGGTGCAACTGAAGCATCTGGAACTATGTCCAATGATGCTACTAACTTTCAGTCCAAGAAGAATACTGTAGCACCTAACTTTGGTAAGGATAAGAAGTATAACGATTATATCCAAAATAACATCTTTCCAGAAAAGACGCCTGAGGATGCAGCTAATAGAATCTTACTAGGTAAGTCTGGAGAGGGTTCAGTTCCTCCTGAAAATACAGACTCAGCCCATGTAGTAGGAGAGGCACCAGAATCACCAGATAAAGCTCCACCTAGAAATGTTGATTTACTGACTAGATTAGCTAATTTAGGTAGTAAAACTACTAGAACTGTTCTTGGGACTCATATCCCAGGAACTGCTATTTCATTTCACGGATTTAATGAGGTAGTTAGAAATACTTTATTTGGTTCTGATTATAATCCGCTAAGTGCAGCATCTAGAGGAGTTGATGCTCTGCATATGCTGGTCAGGCCAGGTAAAGCTGCTGAGTTTTTAGATCTTAATAAAGATAATCTTGCAAAAGCTATGCAAGATGGTAAACTAACAGCACAAATCAATGATGTAAATACGGCTAGCATGTTTAAAGGTAGCAATCCAGTTTCTAGAACCTTAAACTATTTAACCGATCCTAAGCCGTTATTTCAACAGGTTATTCCTGCTCTCAAGTTAAAGGCTTATACCAAACTTGTAGCTGAGATGCAAGGTAAAGGTGTTCCTTATAAGTATGCTGCTTTAAGGGCTGGAGAAGCTACTAATAATATTTTTGGTGGTCTTAACCTTGAGCAGTTACAGAGAAGTCCTATTACTCAAAAATTATTTAGGGCTACAGCTTTAGCACCTGACTGGTTAGAGACCAATGCTAGACTTGGGCAGGGGATTGCTAAATCTATTGGTAGACTCAGTGATCCAGAGTTAAAGGCTTATCGGGTAGGAGCGGCTAACTTCCTAGGATCGTATATTATTGGTAACATTATTAATGCTATCAATAATAATGGTAAGTTCTCATTTCAGAACGATCCAGGGCATGAGTTAGATATTGCTAGTGGTAAAGATTCTGCTGGTAGGGTTCGCTATCTTAGACCATATGGAACTTCTATGGATATGGTCAGAATCCCATTAGCTATTGCTCATTCAGCAGTTAATGGAAATCTGGGTGAGTCATTTAATATGCTCCGTAGCAGAGCATCTGAACCATTACAATTTGCTACTGATTTAATGACTAACTCAGACTGGAAAGGTGATCCTATTTATGATAAAAATAAATATGGGAAGCCTTTAAATTATACACAGCAAACAGCTAACTTTGCTAATGATGCTGTTGGTCATTTTGCACCCACAGGAATCGACTCTGGTCTTAACTACTATCAAGGTAAAATTTCTCCAGAAGAATTTGCATCTAGAGTTCTCCAGTTACCATTAGGTTATAAGAAACCTGCTAAGTCTGCTCGCCGTTAGTATATTCTAGCGGTGCTGTTCTACCAATCAACAGTTCGCTAGCTGCTTTACCACAGAATATACATTTATCATCACTTCTACCTATAAGGTGGTCATTATATCTCTCACAAGGAAAATAATGACCACCTTTCTTATAAGCATCCCTGACCTTTTGTAGTCTCTTCTCTGGCATCACTCTTACTCCCAAACATCTGCAACCTACGAGCTTCACTAGTTAGCTTATACTTATCTTCCTCAGACAGATTTCTGTAGATAAGTAGAATCTCTTCATCTCTGCTATCTACTGGACCAGGATCTCTCTTAGACTTCCATAACTCGCTCTCTACAGTCTGATTATGGAGAGGAATTGTAAAGTCTCTTTTACCTTCAACTATTAATCTACTAAGTGGAGAGTTTACAAAATCTTTAACTGTATCCATATGAGCTTGATGGTCATCATATGAACTAATACTTAAAGTCCTCCCTTGAAGCTGATTGATATGATAAGCAGCCCAGAGAGCACAATAGGTAGTTATATCTTTAAAGGAGTCAATAATAGACTCGTTGTTTGGAACTTTATTCCTACCTAGTAAACTACCTAATCTGGCCAGTTTAACGGCTACCAAATTAGCAAAGGACTTATCAATCTCATTCCTGAACCAAGAGGAGATTTCTGCCATCCTCTCAAAGTTCTCAAATGTTCCGTTCGTAGTATAATCATCATTCTTCTTCTCATGAAGAATTTTGATCTCTTCAAGTAATTGAAGGAACTCTGGGCTTTTCGGCATGATGCAACCTCAATGTAATCTTCATTGACTTCCATTTATGAATCGGTATCTTTTTCTTCCTTCGGTATCTCTTGCACAGGTGCATCTGGTATACTAAGGTCCTCCTTCTGTCTAGCAATATAATCCTCTACAATCTCTCTACCTTTAGTAGAAGGTTTACCATCTCCCATGAGATATAGAATTCTATAATCATCTGCAGTCAATCTAAATGTAACAGTTCTATCTCTTTTCATCATCTCTCTGTCCTTCTATTTTAGTGATACTGCTAGGATGAAACTTATCAAAAACAAAACTATTATACCCAGTATCTAAGACATCTAGATCGTAGTATCTAACAGTTCTAGCGGATATACAGATATGTTCTCCATCAAACTCCATTTCTATCTTACCAGTATATTCGAAGGTCATCACTTTAGTGTGAACTATAATCATTTTTTACACTGACAAGTAAAGCATTCAAACATTACTTCTGGTCCTACGAATGCTGCTTCTATTACTGCACCACAAGTCTTACAAGCTAGAGGTCTTTTTGGTTTTGGCTGTTTTCTTGGTTCTGTGTCGTAACGGATATTATAAAACTCAGAGTTAAACCAAGAAAACGGATCATAACCCTGCTTCTGCTTTTCTTCGTAAGACTTCCTATACTGCTCGTCTGTTCTTCTAGCTCTTTCTCTGGCTTCTTGTTCTCTAGTTTCTCTTTCTTTAGCTTCTCTAGCTCTAGATTCTCTAGCTTTCTTTATAAAATCTGCATACTGCTCCCAATCATACTGGTATCCGCTATCTAATCTATCAAAACCGCTCCAAGTTCCTGGTTGTTGTCTTTGCTGAGGAGGAACTGGAGCTTTTCTCTTTCCAGAACCGTCATACGCAGTAAATACAAACTCAGCCTCTGCTAGAAGCTTACACACCTTCCGAGCGGCTAAATTAGCTTCATTTTCATTTGGATTATTATTTGCTAGCTTTGCTAGCTTAATCAGACGGTCGTAGTCCATTTTGAACTTTTTCTTTAAATTTGGTCCATCGTTCTATCATTATATCACATATCTCAACTATATCTTCTTTAGGCCATTGGGTATATTTACCATTATCATCCCAATCACCAGTAGATATCTGACTATCATAACCTTCTGTCAAATCAAAGTATTCATCATCATCTGGAGCTAATCCTATAATACCATGATTAGCGTATATTTCTCTACCTGATTTTAGCTTTAGAGAATCACGCGCCATAAAAAGCCTGCATATGTATCTACTCCTCTAGAATCAGTCCACCCATCTAATTTACGGCTACGATCTATCCTCCTAGTAAACATATAGTCATCCAGATTTACTTTCTCCCTCCCATAGAAATAATCCCAAAACCAATCTAGCTGATTATAGCTAGGAAGAAAGTAAACTCTATTATTTGGATGAGCCATAGTTTTGGTGCAGGCGAAAGGACTCGAACCTTCAATCCCTTACGGGCCTTTGGTTTTAAGCCAAATGCGTATACCAGTTCCGCCACGCCTGCCTTATTAAAATTTAGTCAGTCATTAGGAGATAATATTTATTGGACCCATCTTCAATACCATGAATCTCTTCTTTAATTGCATACTCCTCATCATCAAAGTCATTTGCAATACGAATATCTCTATTTTGATCTAACACCTTCAATATCTCAATCAGTTCTTTTACAGTCATTTTACTACCTCTACCATTTGAGTAAGCATCTTCTCAAGTTGAAGCTTTACCTCATGTCTCACTAATAATTCAACCTTATCATCAAACTTCTTATCTATCATTAAACTAAGTTTATTTACGATAGTTTCATTAATATACTGCTGAATTGACCTATCATCATTAAAATTCATTTTTACCTCAGCTAATCTTGAATATTTCTATTTTAGACGGCTCATCATCAAATGTAATAGCTCTTATTTTCTCTAATACATTTGACAGATGATTATCAAAGATCACAAACTGAATATACTTACCTACATCTGTTCTAGGAGAAGCGTCAAAATAGACTATTACTCTCCACTTCTGCACGTTTTGTAGCATTATTCAAACCTCAGATATTCAAACCGTTCCTCAATATAACCAAGTGAATTATACCTGTGTTTACAGGCAAATTCATGAAGTCTATTGGTTATATTAGAATCAAGCGTCTTAGCTATCTCAAGGAAGAAGCCTAACGTCAATGGCACGCGGTGCTTCGGTAGAAGTTTTATCAATCTCAAATTCAACCTCAATCTTTCTATCAGGTGGTGAAGATACAAACTCAGCTAGAAGTTTCTTCCAATCACCATGAAACTTAGTAGAATGGAAGTAGAAATCAATTCCTCTCCTAGTTTCGATAAATCCAAATCCAGAACTCTTAACTGTCTTGACGAAGCCTTTTTCCATTCGAGTCTCCAGCTAGTATTTCTTTCCACCTTCAGCTAACCTAGCTTCATGTGTGTGATCTTTACGGATAGCATTAAAAGCCATCTTAGCTTCAAATATCTCACCAAGCTTCGGGATACGGTGAGCCGCTATGTCTAATAGCCTAATGATGCAATCTACAACTTCTACGTCGAACATCTTATACTCAGGCAGTTTATCATCCTGAAGGTTCTTTCTATCTCCTTCAAGAGCCTCTGCTAATTCTGTAACGGCTAGCATTAGTAACTCACCTGTATTGCGTTCAATTGGTTCTTTAGTAATGGGATCTTGCCACCACTTCAAATTAGCTACTTCAACCCTTGACTTCAAATAATCTAAAGGGTGACTTCCCATCTGATTATCATCACTCATTTTACAATCCTTTGCTTCTTAGATGTTCATCATATTTCTGCCTAGGTTCACCAGTCAATCTAACTAATCTATCCTGATTCTTACCAACTCCAGTAGGAATTACGGCTACCCAAGCCATCTCTCTTAGATTGTCTATAATCCTATCAATAACAACCGCATCTCCGCCTCCACGCTGATAGAATTTACGAAGGATTATCTTTCTCTCTAGTTCACAATCTGGAGCTTCTAAAAGCATATCAATTAGTAACTTAGTCTGTTTAGTTAATGGATCTTGAGAGCTACCTGATGTAGTTCTATCAGCCGCATAGACCAGACTAGTTACTTTGTCAATCGAATCTCTAATATGATACTCTCTAATGTATCCATCAAAGTCATATTCAGATAGAGCTAAACACATAGATACTTTAAGTGAATGGTCAGGAACTCTATTTAAGAAGCCGGTCTTATCAGGAGGCTGAGTATTTCTCCATACTCGTCTCCAAGTATTGAAAAAGTTCCGAGCGGCTTCATCTGGCTTCAACTGACCTTCCATACTTGCAATTTTCTGTAAATGAGGGACAAACTTTGGCGCTAAATATGTATCAAACTTATCAGGCTCTTTAACTAGTTTCTCTTCGTGACTACTTTCATCTAGGAGATCAATATCTTGTGATCGCTTTTCTTCATAGATAATTAAGTTTCGTCCAATATACCCTCCCTCAATATTTACCTGTGGAATAGAATCGTAAAAATGACTAGGAGAGCTACCAAATAATGCAGTAATGTAAGGATTTTTGAGCTTTTCTGCCCCATCGCCTTTAAGTAGATTCGTCCACTCAGGATTGTAATGACCATCGTAAAGATCAGTGAGGATGGTGAGAGCGTCTGGATCTGCGATGATAGCTGTTGAAAGCTCACCATTTACAATATATCCTCTAGAATCAAGAATGATCTCTTTACCTTCTAGTTTCTTAGCCGTTGAGAGCTCTTTAACGACTGCCTGAATAGAACTTCTACCTGCTATTACTCTGGTAATTTCGGCTCGATTTACAAGGTTTTTTGCTCTATTAATAGGGAAACCTTTACCTAGCCCACTTTCACCTAGTAGGATAATGTAAAGATTTGGCTTATAGTTCAAATCACCCTTTAAAGTTCTAAGGTGGTAATTGTTTCCAGCCGCAGCACTTATACATGTTAAAAAGCTCCACCATAACCATGATTTAGGAGTTTCTACGTGCTTACACTCATCTACTAAATCATCAATCCAATTGACCTTTGACATCGTTGTGCGTCATTAGCGATTCGTCGATAAGCTTATCCAGAAGGTGCACGAAGTTATATATCGCTCTCTGATCCTCATCTGGTGGCATACAATGATTCTTTAGTGCTTTATATATCTTACTAGCATCCTCTTTGCTCATCGTGATTGTAATCATTTCTTCCTCTTTTTAGCCTCAACAGCTTCAGGCTTAGACTTTACAATCTTAACCCTCTTAGGTCTATTTAACTGTCGAGGCTTACCATTAACTAATAGATGGTGTTCTCTACAGAATTTATGAGCACGACGGCTTCTAAACCTTTTCTGACATCTGTTCAGAGTTGTCTCGTATTGACAAATCGATCTAATCATTTCATCCTACCCCTTGATTTAGCTAACTGATAGATCTTCTCAAAGAAAGCGGCTGGCACATTATCACCAGCAGAACCAATCACTACAACGTGAAAGTCTTTCCTTCTACTCAGATCATTCTCATCTGCAGGATAGAACCATTCATCATCCTCTAGATTCTGTCCAGATGCCCAATATCTAGCTTCCTTATAGTTACCAGCTAATACGCAAATCATGATTTAATCACCTCAACCCATGCAACCTTATGTTTAGATAAGGCATACTTAACAGTCCAACATCCACCAGATTTGATATGAGTATCAGTTTTACAGTGATAGCAATAATCAAATTTCATACCATTATAACTAGCAGGTAATTTATCAACTGTAATACATACTACTCTATCTGAATAATCAGCAATCTGCATATTTCTCTTTTTATAGAACTCCCAGTTTAAATTACTAGGAGAGAACTCCTCCCAACCAATACCTGCACCTTTAGCTTCTTCTATAGCCCAGATATCAATACCACCAAGATGACATTTACCAGATACTACTTTAGTAGCATTTCTAATAAGATTTCTGATAAGCTCTCTAGCCGCTGTCTCTGTAGCTTCTGTAAACTTAGCGGCTTCAGAACCTACAATACCTATAATCATAACTTCACCTTCTTCATATTTGCCCAAGTAGTATCAGATACTTCACAGTCACAAGGGATAACTAATACGAAATCGCGCTTTAAGGTGCAATACTTGGAGAAGTCAATCGGCTTAGTCATATGCTTCTGCAAAACTCTAGCATACTTCTCCCAGCCGTTCTCAGGAACTTGCAGTAATAGAGAGTCATGATTCTCAGAGATGAATTGAACATCTTCTCCCTGAAACTCTTCAAAACAAGCTATTCCTGCTCCTTGAACAAGATGTGCAACTGTCCTTTGTGGGATATTGGCAAATCCTTCTTTATAGATTGAATCATCCATTCTACCCCAAAAGGTCCTAACTCCGCCAAAAGGATCAATAAGTGTTCTGGTATTACTGATTTCTTCGATGATTTCATTATGGAATACCGATCTAATTTTGGGAGATGCAGCATGAAATAGCTCTAGCATCTGACCAGCTTTCCACTCAGATATCCTCATAGCTATATCGAACTTCTGAGCATCAGTATTGAAATTCAACATGAACTCGCCTTTGCCCATGTTGTAATTTCCAGCATGTCTAATCTTCTTACCTACGAACCTTTCAGGGCCGTCTTTATCTAACTCATCTACTATTGGAACTCTTTCTTTCTTAAGACTTAGTTCCTTTGTATAAGCAAAGCAAAGACCAGCCGTCCTGCGATGAATATCAATCTCATCGAATGCCTGTAGTAACTCAAAATCTTTGCTTAGGACGGCTACAACTCTAGCTTCAGCTTGCCCAGAATCAGCCTGTAAGAAAATTTTCCCTTTGTCCGGAATAAACATTGAACGGATATCTTTTGCGAGCCGTCCATGTTTTGAGATTGTATGAAATCCCAGGCCAAGTCGCGTTGGTCTAATAGGCTTCTTAAGAATTCCTGTAGTGCTTCTACAAGTCTCTGTTGCTGAGATATTGAAAGAAGTCTTTGCCCTTCCATCGTAGTCTGGGTGGAAGCTAATATCTCTGGATCGTTGAGTTCTAATACGCTTCTCTTCAAGGAGTGTTTCGAGGATCGCTTTCTGTTCGTCTTTTTTGGCATGATTAGTCAACAACCTAACAATAGTATCTTCAGATGTAGGATTCCTCTTCATAAGCTTAAACTTCATCAGCTTATAAAGAAGATAGTGAACCTGTGGATAACTTTTTACATTGATATCTTCACCGACTAATCTCGTGAGTTTTTCATGTTCTTCCTTTTCGAGCTTAGCGTATTTATGCTGTAACTCTCTTTGCTTAGCATGATCTACATTGAAGCCGACGTTTTCCATATTTAAATAGAAAGCGTGCTTCCGCATCATGTAATTGTAGAAGTACTCAACAAGTGGAACTTTAAATTGTTCTGCTTGCGCTATTAGAGATAGTTCCTGCTCGGAATCAACTTCGAAATTTACAGCACAATCTTTAGCGTTATACTTAAACAGCTGAGCAATATTCGACTTACCTATTTTGAATTCTTTTCCTTCTTTTTTCCAGAACGGCTCTCTCGTCCATAAGGATGCAGCAACGTCCAGCCCTTTATCTGGTAATTCCGGGAATAATACTCTTGTTTTAAGCAGAGTATCGCTATATAGATGTAAACCGCGAAAGCCAATAAGTCCAAGCTTATATTCATCATATTTGAAGTTATGCCCGATGATCTTAATTCTTCGCAGTTGAACATCAATCATCCTCCAGCACTGTTCTAGTTCAAACAGTCCCATTGAGGTGAGTTCATTCTTGCCGATCTTCCTTAGAAGGGGTATAGAGATAGCATGAGAACTGTTAAAGGCAAAACCAACGCATACTGGAACACAATTAATACTTTCAATATCCACAACACAGCGTTCTCTATCTTTATACTCATCGAAGAATCTGTGAGCAGTAAGAGAACTATTGCAAACAATAAGGTCACGAGCTGGCAAATTAAGTCTGCAAGAATCAGACTCTTCATAAGCACGTTTAATGTCATGTTCAATTAACTTCTTATATACAAATGGTAAGCCGCCGTCTCGTTCTTCTTCGCCTGATTGACGATTGAACAGAGCGGCTGGATGAATTGTTGGAACTACTTTAGTCTTTCCATCACGTGCAGTTAATATCGAACCTCTGTAATTAAGAATGCTATATTCATCTTTCTTATCATCAAAATCTAAAGGCCACCCCATTACTGCTCTGAGAGCATATCGTCCCATAGCAAGGATACAACGCGGCTTTAGAATTTCAACTTCCTTTTCCCATAGCAATCTGCACTGCTCATCTAAATCTATATTGATAAGATTCAGCTTCCTCATATCGTTAAAAGGAGGCTGATATTTACATAGATTCGTTATATACAGTTCATTTCTATCTATACCACAGGCTTCTAATATCTCATCGAACAATTCACCTGTCGGTCCAATGAGTGGTTTTAAGAATTCGTTTTCAATTCTACCTGGAGCTTCAGCTATTACCATTAGCTTCGGTTCTAATGGTCCTATACCTGGGACGTAGTTGGGCATTATCAGCTACACCGACTCTTTTCGACGTTCATCTTCCATATCCTTAATCCATTCTAGGCATGATTTAAGGTCTGGAAAACTAACTATTTTATTTTCGTGTGTTTTGAGCCAGCGTGCTACTTTTATTGCTTGAGCGACACTACCTAAACTTCTATGTAATTCTCTAGCCGTATCTCTGTATTGCCACTTGGTATCTATATTAATTCGTTCTATATGAAATCTATGAATAGCTAAGCAGGCTTCTAACCAGCTTTGCCTTCGAGCATTCATATAGTTACTGGTCACTTCATCTTTTCTCCTTTCTACTTAAAAGCGGATAGCCGTTATCAGAGGCTTTGTGTCATCCAGTAATGGAGCACATAAATGCTTAATAACGGCTACCCTATCTGTCAGTTATGGTTAGACTGAATGTCCTTCATAGATACGTGTTACGTCAGCGCTAATTAATAACTGACTGTATCAACCACAACCAACAGAATCTCTATTAGACCTTAGCATCGAGAGCGATGTAGTCTTCAGCGTTGTTATACTTCTTGCCTTTATTCTCAGTGTGGACGACATAAATCTTAACCTTAGCGTTAAGCTTAGATTTAATCATCTCATCACTGACACGCTGATTGCCTTCTGAATCCTTCGGGAAACCCCAAAGAGCCCAGAGAGTCTTTCCGAATCCCATCGCCTTTTCATTGAAAAGCTGATTGAATTCAAGACCTTTATCTGGACCTTCAAGAATCCTCCAAGTCATAATAACATTGGTAGAATTATCAGTTCCAGCAGGCTTCTCTTCATACCTGACAAATTCGCACGGATGCCAGCCGATTTTTGCAAGAGAACCACGCTTCAGATCATCAGCTGTCATTACTGCATTGAACGGCATTTTTCTTTTCCTTTGTTTACTTTGGTTTAGGTTACCTACGGTTACTCAGATTATAGAGCTCGATGGTTCGTCTACATAATTACCTCATAATTTGCGTTAACTACGCAACCTTAGATAAGGCATCTTTCCAAACTTCGTAAAAGAGCTTATCTGTAAAATCTAATTTAGCAGGGAGACCTAATGCTGTCTTAGCCATCTCATCTCCAACAGCAGCCGTATTAACGATACGATGTTCTGTGGAAGTTCCTGTATCAGAATTCCATTCCTTCTCAACTGAGAAGTGATAAATCTCAGTAAAGTTACCTGGAACACCAGATGCTACCTTATTACCAACAGAAACCAAAGTGTTAGTTTTAGTAACACTCATACTTCTACCAGAACCTTCCATTTTGATTACGGCTACCGCATGTG
>Ga0210397_10000194_pt1 | contig 44957 bp, 44 predicted proteins | sample IncBWH2OmetaG_FD_160126 | JGI IMG/M metagenome (GOLD analysis project Ga0210397, IMG submission 160126) | Forest soil microbial communities from Barre Woods Harvard Forest LTER site, Petersham, Massachusetts, United States - Inc-BW-H-2-O ...
ACCTGGTATTATCCCAAGGAGCAGCCGGACTATGACGAGACCGGCATCGCCTCGTGGTACGGCCCCAATTTCTACGGCCATCGCACCGCCAATGGCGAGATGTACACCGCCCAGGATCTGACCGCGGCGCACCGCACGCTGCCGCTGCCGGTCAATGTCCGCGTCACCAATCTCGACAACGGCAAGTCGCTGGTGGTGCGCGTCAACGATCGCGGGCCCTTCGCCAAGGGCCGCATCATCGACCTGTCGGAGCGCGCCGCCGAGCTGCTCGGCTACAAGGAAAAGGGCACGGCGCGGGTGCGCGTCACCTATGTCGGCCGCGCCGACCTCGATGGCGGCCGTCCGCCGCCGGACGAGACGCCGCCCGAGATCGCCTCCGCCGTGGCAGCGGCGCCGACCGGGCCGGTCGCGGCGAGCGCGCTCGGCGCCGTGCCGGGCGCCGCCGTCGCGCCTGCCATAGCGGTCGCCAGCCTGCCGGCGCCGGCCGCCGCGGTTCCCAGCCCCGACGCCGCCGTCGCCACCCAGCCAACCGGCATCGTCACCAGGGTTGCCGTGCCGCCGGCGACGCATCTCTACGTCCAGGCCGGCGCCTTCAATTCCTACCCGAACGCCGCGCGGCTGCAGGCCCGCCTCGGCGCCGGGCTGCAGATCTCGTCCACGACGCAGAACGGGCGGACGCTGTACCGCGTGCGCCTGGGACCATTCGACGAGCTCGGCGATGCCGATTCAGCGTTGGCCCGGGTCTCCGCCGCTGGTAGTAACGACGCGCATATCGTCGTCGACCGCTGAACCGCAAATTGGAGCCCAGTTCATGACTCATCGCCTGTGGGGGGCCGTACTTCTCGTTTGCGCCGCCGCTTTCGCGGCCATGCCCGCCGCGGCCGAGATCGCCACCACCGCCAATCACGCGATCCTGATGGACGCCGACACCGGCGCGGTGCTGTGGGCCAAGGACGCCTATGCGCCGATGCCGCCGGCCTCGATGAGCAAGCTGATGACCGTGGAGCTGCTGTTCCAGCGCCTCAAGGACGGCCGCGTCAAGCTCAGCGACACGCTGCCTGTCTCCGAGCGCGCCTGGCGCGAGCGTTCGGGCTCGGAGATGTTCGTGCGCGTCGGCGACCGTGTGCCGGTCGAGGCGCTGATCCGCGGCATCGTCATCCAGTCGGGCAACGACGCCTGCGTCGTGGTCGCCGAGGCGCTCGGCGGCACGGTCGAGGGCTTCGTCGCCATGATGAACGCGCGCGCCGCGCAGCTCGGCCTCAAGCAGTCGCACTTCGTCAACCCCAACGGGCTCGACCAGCCGCCGGGGCAGCTGATGTCGGCCTTCGACCTCGCCACCCTGGCGCGCCACCTCATCAAGACCTATCCCGCCTATTACCGCTATTTCGGCGAGAAGGATTTCGTCTGGAGCAACATCCACCAGCCCAACCGCAATCCGGTGCTGTTCAACACGCCGGGCGCGGACGGCCTCAAGACCGGCCATCTCGACAGCTCGGGCTACGGCCTCGTCGCCTCGGCGCTGCGCGGTGGCCAGCGCCTCATCCTCGTAGCCAACGGCATGACGTCGGAGAAGGACCGCGCCGACGAGGGCGCAAGGCTGCTGGAGATCGGCTTTCGCGAATTTCGCCGCTACGCCCTGTTCAAGCCGGGCGATGCGATCGCCCAGGCCGAGGTCTTCGGCGGCGCCGCGCCCAGCGTGGCGCTGACCGTGCAGGCGCCGGTGACGCTGACGCTTGAGGTCGACTCGCGCCCCGGCCTGCGCGTCGACGTGCACTATATCGGCCCGTTGCGCGCGCCGCTGGCACAGGGCGCGGTCGTCGGCACGCTGCACGTCACCGCGCCCGATTTTCCCGGCGCCACCGTGCCGCTGGTCGTCGCCCAGCCGGTTTCCGGCGCCGGCATCGTCTCGCGCATGATGCTGGGCCTGCGCGCGCTGTTCGGCGCGCGATGAAAAAACCCGGTCACTTCATCAGCCTCGAGGGCGGCGACGGCGCGGGCAAATCCACCCAGATCGCGCTGCTGGTGGCGGCGCTGAAGAAACGCGGCCACGCCGCGCTGGCGACGCGCGAGCCCGGCGGCTCGCCCGGCGCGGAGGAGATCCGCAAGCTGGTGCTGACCGGCGAGCCCGGCCGCTGGGACGTCATGACCGAGACGCTGCTGATGTTCGCGGCCCGCGCCGACAATGTCGCCAAGGCGATCAAGCCGGCGCTGGCGGCGAAGCAATGGGTGATCTGCGACCGCTTCACCGACTCCACCTACGCCTATCAGGGCGCCGGCGGCGGCCTGGCGCGCGAGACCATACGGCGTCTCGAAACGCTGGTGCTGAACGATTTCCGCCCCGAGCTGACGCTGATCCTCGATCTGCCGACCGAGATCGGCATCGCCCGCACCCATGGCCGCGCCCATGACGAGACCCGTTTCGAGAAGTTCAATCTCGAATTCCACGAGCGCCTGCGCGCCGCCTATCTCGCCATCGCCCGCCGCGACCCCGCGCGCTGCGTCGTGATCGACGCGTCGGCGGACGAAAGCACGATGGCGAAGGCGATCTGGACCGTGGTCGCCAAACGGTTCAGGCTGAAATAATGGCCCCCCGCGCCCGCGCCGCCCGCAGCGAAGACGTCGCCGAGACCGACCGCCTCGAAGGCTTTGCCCATCCGCGCGAGACGCTGCGCCTGGTGGGGCAGGACCTGGCGCTCGCCCGCGCCGCGCGCGCCATCCGCAGCGGCCGGCCGCCGCCGGCCTGGCTGATCACCGGCCCGCCCGGCATCGGCAAGGCGACGCTCGCCTACCGCATCGCGCGCTACCTGCTCGCATACGGCGCGACGGCGGAGGGCGGCGCGGATCTGGGCGTCCCCGAGCGCGACGCCCATGCGCTGCAACTCGCCGCCGGCGCGCATCCCGGCCTGCTCGTCCTGAGGCGCGGCCTCAACGATGCCGGCAAGCTGATGGGCGAGGTTTCGGTCAATGTGGTGCGCAAGCTGTCGGGCTTTTTCGGCCTGACGTCGGGCGCCGGCGGCTGGCGCATCGTCGTCGTCGACACCGCCGACGACCTGGGCGACGCCGCCGCCAACGCGCTGCTCAAGATGCTGGAGGAACCGCCGTCGCGCGCCCTGCTGCTGCTGCTGAGCAACGTGCCGGGGCGCCTGTTGCCGACCATCCGCTCGCGCTGCCAGCGTCTCGACCTGCGGCCGCTGGACGAGGCGACGCTCGAAACCGAATTGGCGCGCCTGCTGCCCGATGCGGGCGCCGCCGAGCGCGCCGCGCTGGCGCGTCTCGCCGGCGGCTCGCTCGGCATGGCGCTGCGCCTCGCCGGCGGCGACAGCGTGGCGCTGGCCCGCGAGGCCGACCGCCTGCTCGACCACGCCGCAGTGCCCGACATCGCCGCGATCCTCGCGCTCGGCGACCGGCTCTATCGCATCACCGACGGCCTGCAGTCGTTCGGCGGCTTCCTGCGCGAGGCCCTGATGCAGCGCATCCGCGCCCGCGCCCTCGGCGGCGGGGCGCATCTGGACCGCTGGGTCGAATGCCTGAACCGGCTCGGCGCCGTCTTCGCCCGCAGCGACGCCCTCAACCTCGAGCCGCGCCAGACGTTGCTCACCGGCGCCGGCGTGCTGGCGCAGGCGGCCAGGCGGGCAGGGGCGCTCTGACATGCTCGTCGACAGCCACTGCCATCTCGATTTCCCCGAATTCGCGCCCGAGCTCGACGCCGTCATGGCGCGCGCCCAGGCCGCCGGCGTCGCTGTCTGCGTCAGCATCGGCACCACGCTGGCGAAATTCCCCGGCGTGCGTGCCGTCGCCGAGCGTTTCGCCAACGTCTGGTGCTCGGTCGGCGTGCATCCGCACGAGGCGGCGAAGGAATTGCTGGACGGCCCCGCGCGCCTGGTCGACGCGGCGCGCCATCCCAAGGTCGTCGGCATCGGCGAGACCGGCCTGGACTACTACTATGAGCACAGCCCGCGCCCGCAGCAGATCGCCAATTTCCGCGCCCACATCGAAGCGGCGCGCCGCACCGCGCTGCCGGTCATCGTCCACACCCGCGATGCCGACGACGACACTATCGCTGTGCTCAGCGAAGAGATGGCGGCGGCGCCCTTCACGGGCCTGATCCACTGCTTCACCGGCACGCAGCGTCTGGCCGACGCCGCGCTGGAGCTCGGCCTCAGCATCTCGGTCTCGGGCATCGCAACCTTCAAGAAGTCCGACGAACTGCGCGCCGTGCTCCGCACCGTGCCGCTGGACCGCCTCCTGGTCGAGACCGACGCGCCGTTCCTCGCCCCCATGCCCCATCGCGGCAAGCGCAACGAGCCCGCCTTCGTCGCCCACACCGCCGCGCTGCTGGCGGCGCTCAAGGGCGTAAGCACCGAAGAGCTGGCCACCACGACAACGGAAAACTTCTTCCGCCTGTTCACCAAAGTGCAGCGGCCGGATGTCTAGACAACCAACACCACCACCGTCATGGGCGGGCTTGACCCGCCCATCCAACGTCGCTGTGCCGGCGAGCAAAAGCAGAGGGATCACGCGGAGTCGCGGAGGGCGCGGAGAACGGCAAGATCCTCCGCGCACTCCGCGACTCCGCGTGAATCATTTCGGCCGTTGCCGGCGCACGGCACCGGGCGCGACCGACGGAAATGACTGACGCGATGTTGCAGCTCACCATCCTCGGCTGCGGTTCGTCCGGCGGCGTGCCGCGCATCGGCGGCGCGGACGGCGCCGGCTTCTGGGGCGCCTGCGATCCCGCCAACCCGAAGAACCGCCGCCGCCGCTGCTCGCTGCTGGTCCGCCGCCGCGCCGCCGGCGGCGAGACCGCCGTGCTGGTCGACACCGCGCCCGACATGAAAGACCAGCTGATCGACGCCCGCGTCAGCCGGCTCGACGGCGTCTTTCTGACCCACGACCACGCCGACCAGCTCCACGGCCTCGACGATCTGCGCCAGCTCGTGCTGCTGATGCGCAGGCGCCTCGCCGTCCACACCGATGCGCAGAGCCTCGTCGGCGTCATGCAGCGCTTCGGCTATTGCTTCGTGCAGCCGCAAGGCAGCGACTATCCGCCGATCCTCAGCGCCCATGTCATTCCCGAGCCGTTCGCGCCGTTCGCGCTGGACGGGGCAGGGGGCGCGCTTGCCGTCCGCGCCTTCGGCCAGGGCCATGGCCGCATCCGCAGCCTCGGCTTCCGCTTCGGCCCGGTCGCCTATTCGCCCGATGTCGACGCGCTCGACGAAGCGGCCTTCGCGGCGCTCGCCGGTGTCGAGGTCTGGATCGTCGATGCGCTGCGCCACACCCCGCACCCCAGCCACGCCCATGTCGCGCGTACGCTGGAATGGATCGCCCGCGTTGCGCCGCGCCGCGCCATCCTCACCAACATGCACACCGACCTCGACTACGAAACCCTCGCCCGCGAGCTGCCCCCCGGCGTCGAGCCGGCCTTCGACGGGATGGTGGTCGAAGCGGCGGTGTAGGGGCCGACAACGAAAAAAACCGACATATAGTCCAGATTGTACTTGTAATCCTACACAACCTGGATTATATATCGTCCATGAAGACAATTATCGCAAAAGCGCCCGCCGCCACCCCGACCATCAGTCCCGGCATCGCCGCCCTGGAAGCCCAGCTGGCGCTTTGCCTGGAGGAAGCCCGCAAGGCCATGGCCCGCGCCGAGGCGGTCCGCCCGGAGGACGACGAATACGGCCACCGCGCCGACGGCGCCTATGGCCGGGCGATGCGCTTCATGAAGATGAGCGCCAAGCTCGGCCTGGCGCTCGGCAAGCTCAAGGGCGAGCACACCAGCCACATCCAGATCCGCCGCATCGAGACCGCGGAGCAGCAATTGCACGTCGAATTCCCGGCGCCGCGCCCGCGCCTTCCGGGTCCGGCGTCGCCGCCTCTGGATCCCGACGTCGAGACGCGCCTCAACCAGATCTACGACGACTGGGTCCAGGCGCGCGCCGCGACGCGCGGCGACGTCGAGGAGCATCACGGCGACGCGGACGACGAAGACGACGAGGACAATGCAGACAATGGGAATCGGAACGACGGCGCGGCGCGGGGGGAGGGGGACCCCCCTCCTGTTTCCCAAGGTTCGAAGGCGCGAAAATGATCGTCCCGGCCGCTGATACCAGCGCTTTGCGCGATTGCGCCGCGCCGCTTGCCCTCCGGCTCCCCCAGCGTCTGCGCCGCGGCCGCGGCCGGCCGCGAAGCAGCGGCCCCGCGAAATCCGCGACGCGCCGGCGCGGCGCCCAACCCGGCAACCGCAACCGCCTGCGCCACGGCGCTTTCTCGCGCGAAGCCCGCGCCGAGCGCGCCGCCGACGAAGCCTTGCTGCGCCGCATGGACTATACGATCCGAGAAGTCCTGACCTGGCAGGCCTGCGAAGCCGCCGGACTGCCGCACAGCGAGCCGAGCGGCCCAGCCGACACAGGTCCCGCTCGGCGCCACGCTGACCAACCTCTCGCGCGGACTTGGCCTGAATTGAATCACCCCAAAAGCCGTCATCGCCCGCTTCATGCGGGCGACCCATTTTGTTTTCAGGTGAAGAAAAATGGCTTGCCCCGACGGGCCGGGCAACAGCGTGCGCCGGGCAATGACGGATCGACTCTAGTGCGCTGGCGTAAAGGCAAATGGCGGAGCGATTCAGTCGCGTCCGCGCGAGTTTTGCGGCAAGAAGGCGTGGCACAAAATGAGATGACCAATGGAAATGCTCGGTCGAACGGCTGTTACAATAGACCTGCGCCTCACCAACGATGAATTGTTGCTTCTGAACAACGCTATTAACGAAGCCTGTGAGTTCGGCGAAAGCGAATTTCATACGCGGCTTGGAGTGAAGCGGGAAATGGCACTCGAACTACTGCGTCAAATCAATATATTGGTGCGCTATAGTCGCTCTTCGCGCGCCTCGCCCGACTCGACTTAGCTTTGTGCGGCTTATGGGTGTGTTGAGAGCATCTGCTTTAGAGCGGCCTCGCGGCGGCGCTCGGTTTTAGCATCCGAGAAGTTTTCGTCTTTGTTCATGCGGAGATTCCCAGCATGGCCGGGCCTTGGATCCCACTTTATTTGCCAATCAACAAGTTGCCAAAAGAGGAAATGGAACACGCAAAATTTGTGCGCCGCCTGCTAATGAGCCTCGACGTTCGGTGTGCCGAATTCGAGTCTGCTTTGGCGCTCTTTGATTTTTGTCGCGAGCACGCGCGAGTGGACAAGGACGATATCAGCCCCCTGCGTCAACGGGCTCTCAGATGGATTCATATCGCGGGCCAAGCTGCCGCAACCGTAGTCTTTCTCTTCCATGAGGATATGACGTTTATTGGTAAGAACCTGAACCTCAGCCCTACGCTAAATAAAATGCTCGATCACACTGACAAGAGAGCCGCGACCCGGAAATTCAGCCAATACTTTCCCGGATTTGCGGGCGTTCGGCACAGCGGCCAGCACAACGCCAAACTATACGGTTCGGCGGAAGGGATGGCTGAGCATGCCTCTGGACCGAACCTCATTGTTTCGTCGATCAACGGGCGAACTCTTGGAACTACGTTCAGGAAAACTCAGGCAACGCTCGACATCACCTTCGAGACACACGCAAAGCTGATAGAGGTGCGCAACTTATACTGGGCCGTTTTCAGGCCGCTTGACCCTGACGAAGCGAAGCATCCACCGGGCTACCACAGGTAGGTAAAATGTGCCTTGGATGCACGTTTCCTGTCGCGGAAGAGGTGCGCCGCTCACAATCGAGCCGAAGCCGCACGTTTCGCGCAGTGCGTCATAGATTGCTTGGCAAGTTCTTGCACTTCGACCTCTGGGGCTACCTAGCGTGCACCCATTGGGGCCTGCCCCTTACATCTCGCCGTATAATTGGCGATAGTATACTTGACGTAGGAACCGAAAAGGCTTAGATTGGCTGGGCAATAAGGAAATCCAGCCATGGCCGCCAAAATCCCCGCCCGCTTCACGAACGAACAAGCCGCCCGTAAGCACCTTGAAGCGCTGCTCTGGCCCCAAGGCCCAAATTGCCCTCATTGCGGCGTTGTGAACGAGGCTACGGCCCTCAAGGGCAAGTCCACCCGCCCGGGCGTCTACTGGTGCAACGCCTGCCAGAAGCCCTTCAGCGTGACCGTGGGGACTGTCATGGAGCGCTCCAAGATTCCGCTGCAAACATGGCTGTATGCGAACCACCTGATTTGCTCTTCGAAGAAAGGCATTTCCAGCCACCAGCTCGCCCGTATGTTGGGCCTGAGCTACAAGTCGGCGTGGTTTCTCGCCCATCGTATCCGCGAGGCCATGACGCCCAAGACCGGTTCCGAACCCCCGCTGGGCGGTGACGGCTTCATCGTCGAGGCCGACGAAACCTATGTCGGCAAGAAAGACGGCAAGCGCAAGGCGCCCGGTGCTGGTGGCGCGGGCCACAAGCGCACGGTCCTGTCACTGGTCGAGCGCGGCGGCAAAATCCGTTCGTTCAAGCTGGGCTCGCCTTCCAAGCACGAGATTGTCGCTGCGATCCGCGCCAACGTCGATTCTGCCTCAACTCTCCATACGGACGGCGCGCAGGCCTACAAATTCACGGGCGCCGTCGCCGCGCATGAGAGCGTGGACCACAAGAACGAATACGTTCGCACAACGGAAGCGGGCGATAAGGTCCACACCAACACGCTTGAAGGTTTCTTCTCGGTCTTCAAGCGCGGCATGGTCGGCACATATCAGCACTGCGGCGAACAGCACTTGCAGCGCTATCTGAACGAGTTCGATTTTCGCGCTAACAATCGCATCGCGCTGGGCTGCGACGATGCCGTGCGCGCCGACCGCGCATTGCAAGGCGTCGCCGGCAAGCGGTTGACCTATCGGCGGACTAGTTCAGCATCGCACGCTTAGGCAACAAGCCTTGGCGTTCCTGCGCTGGCGCAAGGATCAGGGCGGCGCTGTGAAGGCGCGCCCGCGAGAGTTCTGGGGCAAGCATGCATGGAAACGAAAACGGCCCCCAGCATGACGCCGGGAGCCGTTCCGCTTAACCTAGGAGTGCGACCTACCTAGGAGATTAAGATGGATGATCGTGAATTGATTCATTATCTGGCCGGACAGGTAAATACCCTCACGACATTCGCGGCAGCAACGATCAAGGCTTTCCCATCGCCCCACGCTTTGCGCGCTGCGTTTCAAGATAGCGAGCAGAAAGCTTTGGCTGCGGCGGAGATAAGAGAGGTGCCAGAAACCTACGTACGCGGGCTGCAAGACACGGCCAAAAGCCTGTTATCTCTTCTTGAAGCCACGGCGCCTTAGGCGCGAGGGCATCGGATTCGATTTCATCAAAAGATCGCGGCTGCATGATTGCAGTCTAACTCTTTCGGAATCCTGCCGCTACCCAAAGGCTACCGCAGCCAAGCACAAACAGCAGCAATGGTGGCCCGAGGGCAAAGCCCATGTAATCAAGATAGGGAAATGCGGAGGCTGTTGGGGCAACCGTCATCCGTGTGCCATCTGCGTTATAAATTGGGTCGTTACAGCCCCATGATGCTTGAGTATTCTGGCATTGGCGCCACGGGTCATTCACCCAAGCGCTCCATGCGAGCCCCGCAAGCGCGCCAATTCCTATTAGCCACATCGCCGACGCTAACACCCACGCCCTAAGCAATCCGCGCCGCCACGCCATCACTTGCACCGCACCATCATAGAGCGATGCATGACTGAGCCACCCGACGCGTACCCGGGTCCAGCGCTGAAAACCGCCCCTGAATCTGTCGCCGTATTCACAATGTCATAGCCATGCGGACAGGCTACCGCTGCTTCCTTCCAGCAGTCGGCCATGCTGTTCGCCAGACCGGGGCATGAAATGATCTGGCCCTGTCGGCCATCTGGGAGAACGGTTTGCTCTGACGAAACACAGCCGGCGAGCAGCAAGCCCGCAGCAATCACGATTACGGCTTTCATGTCCCCTCCGACCTGGTGATCGGGGAGTTGATGAAACCTCAGATAGACAAGGTACGTTCGCCTTTGGGCTTCTAAGCCTTGGACATGATCCTGCGCAGATCGGCTAGGCAACGCAGGTGCGAACGCCTCCCCGACCATAGGGTCGGAGAGTGCATTGACGGCGCACTTAGCCGTCTATCTGAGGGGTCATCACTCCCCGAAGCAGCCTGTGGGCTGCTCTACGGGGAGAATAGCGCGGGATTACGAGGCGCGCGAATCTGTGTGTTTCTTGGCCGATTTGCGCGACTTGGCAGGCCGACTCGGCTTCGTCTTGCCCGTCATCTGCGCGTGGGGTTTCGGCGGGGTCTTCAGCATCCGCAAGAGGACTTCATCTTCGCGGGAAAGGGGCTTTGGCATGACCGAAAAGGCTCTCGCTAAATACTATGAGGCGCTGGGGCAATTCCTCCAGCTATTCGCCGAGACGGAAGCGTTACTACATAACCTGCTCATGTTCCATGCTGGTGTAGATCGTGACGTTGCGCGCGCGCTCTTTTCGGGTGTACGCGCCGACGCCGCAATGAGCCTGATAGACAGGCTTTCCGTTGTGCGTCCGATGCCCGAAGACCGTGCGAAAGACCTGAAAAATGTCTTCGACCAGATAAGACTCATCAACGCACAGCGAAATTTGGTTATTCATTATGGCGCGCTTGATATCTTTGCACCGGGTGGGCCTTCGGTAGCTTCAAACCGGCGCATTGCCCTTGATGCAAAACGCCTGCAAGAGATTCCAATCTCCGCAGCCATCCTGAATCACATGAGCCTCGACCTTCTAAAGGCCAAGCAGCATTTGGCCTACAGACATATCAAGCCCTTGGTGACGACAGGCCAGGCCGATCCCGAGGCGGTCAAAATCATTTTGGACGCTGTTGCGCCGTTTCTAGCGGGCGCATGGCGATATACACAGCCTCCGCAAGCTGGTTCGGGTTCGGCGGGTAGGGCTGCCCGTAAAGGGCGTCAGAAATCAGCGCAGCACCAGCGGCGCGCATCTCCTGCGTAATCTCTATGTCGGCCTGTCGATGACTTTGTGTCACTTTCTCATTCCTACGTCAAGTATACTATCGCCGTATAATTTCCCATAATATTACTTATACGAAAATCTACCATACCCCCACAGGTGCGTCCGGCCGCCGTTTGGCGCAGGATCGTCCCGAACCTCCCAAAGGAATCCCCATGAAAGCCCTGATGATCGCCGCCCTGTTGTGCTGTGTGGCGACGGCGGCACAGGCCGAGACCGCTCTGGCGCTGCGCGAGCGCTGCACCGGCATGACCGGCATCGCCAATGCCGGCATGTGCAAGAGCTCGGTCGGCGGCATCGTCGACGACTTCAAGGCCGATCCGGCCTATTGCGTGCCCAAGGACGCCGAGCGCGCCCAGACGCTGGCCATCGTGCAGAAATACCTGACCGACCATCCCGAGGACATGCACCTGACCTCGACCGAGGTCATCGGCAAGGCCATGGCGGCGGCCTATCCCTGCCCCGCCAAGCCCTGAGGCGAAGCGGCGCGCGGGTGGTGGACAACAGGCGCGGCCAATCTTCCCTGCCCGCCTCTCGCCTTCGGCACGGTTTGCGCCTTCAATCGGGCCATGCCGAATCCGCCGCCCTTCGCGCCCAGCCGCGACCTCGAAGCCCTCGCCGCGATCCTGCGCCGCCTGCGCGATCCGGTGCGGGGCTGCGACTGGCACCGGGCCCAGACCTTCGCGACCATCGCGCCCTATACGATCGAGGAAGCCTATGAGGTCGCGGGCGCCATCGAGGACCAGGACTGGCCGGGCCTCAAGGAGGAGCTCGGCGACCTCCTGTTCCAGGTCGTCTACCACGCCCGCATGGCCGAGGAGCTTGGCCGCTTCGATCTCGGCGACGTGGTCGAAGCGATCACCGCCAAGATGATCCGCCGCCGGCCGGACATCCTGGGCGACGCGGCCGTGCCCACCACCCAGGGCATGTGGGACGCCGCCAAGGCTGGCGAGCGCGCCCTCAAGGGCGAGGCCGGCACGCTGGACGGCATATCCCGCGCCCTGCCCGCGCTGACGCGCGCCGACAAGCTTCAGAAGCGGCTCTCAAGCGTCGGATTCGACTGGAATTCGCCCCAGCTGGTGCTCGCCAAGGTCGCCGAGGAAGCGGCCGAGATCGTCGAAGCGGCTTCCGGCGGCGCCAGCCACGCCGAGCTCGAGGGCGAGGTCGGCGACCTGCTCTTCGTCATCGCCAACCTGGCGCGCCATCTCAAGGTCGACCCCGAAGCGGCTCTGCGGGCAACCAATTCCAAGGTCGGCCGCCGCTTCGCCTGGATCGAGGCCGAGCTCGCCAAGGACGGCCGCGGTCCGAAGGACGCGACCCTCGCCGAGCTTGAAGCGCTGTGGGTGAAGGCGAAGGCGGCTGTTGGCAGTTCTGTGCAGACGTGAGGATACGCTCCTAACCGCCTGCCGGAACGAAGTTCTTCGCTGTGAAGCGTTGCGCAAATCGCTCCACATCCTGGGGATCGACGGCCAGCGTCAGCTCGACGCCCTTGGCCCGGTCGGCACGCTCCAGCACCTGGGCGTGGCGATAAACCCAGGCCAGGCCCTCGCCATCGGCATGCGCCAGGGTCAGCCGATAGCGGATGTTGGCACGCGTCAGATCGGCCTCGAAACGGCGCAAAAGCTCGCTCAAACCCTTGCCCGTCAGCGCCGACACCGCCACCGCGCCGTTCGGCCGCTGGTTGCCGGCGACGAGCCCGGCCCGCACTTCGGCCTCGACCAAATCGATCTTGTTGAGCACCTCGATGAACGGCCGTTCGTCGGCCTCGACGCCGAGGTCGCTCAGCACCTTGAGGACGTCGACCTTCTGGGCCGCGCTCTCGTCGTGGCTGGTGTCGCGGACATGGACGATGATGTCGGCTTCCAGCACCTCCTCCAGCGTGGCGCGGAAGGCGGCGATCAGTTCGGTCGGCAGGTCGGCGATGAAGCCGACCGTGTCGGAGAGCACCGCGCGGGTGCCGAGCGGCAGCTTGAGGCCGCGCATGGTCGGATCCAGGGTCGCGAACAAGAGGTCCTTGGCCAGCACCTGCGACGCGGTCAGCGTGTTGAACAGCGTCGACTTGCCGGCATTGGTGTAGCCGACCAGGGCGATCACCGGATACGGCACGCGCTTGCGCTGCTGGCGCTGCAGGCCGCGGGTGCGCTTGACGCCCTCGAGCTCCTTCTTGATCCGCGTGACGCGCTCGCCGATCAGGCGGCGGTCGGTTTCGATCTGGGATTCGCCGGGACCGCCGAGGAAGCCGAAGCCGCCGCGCTGGCGCTCCAGATGCGTCCAGGAGCGCACCAGGCGCGAGCGCTGGTAGCTCAGATGCGCCAGTTCGACCTGCAGCCGGCCCTCATGCGTCCGCGCCCGCTCGCCGAAGATCTCCAGGATCAGCGCGGTGCGGTCCAGCACCTTGGTCGCCCAGGCCTTTTCGAGATTGCGCTGCTGCACCGGCGACAATTGCGCGTTGACGATGATGACCTCGGGCTCGAGCGCCCGCGCCTCTTCGGCGATGCTCTCCACCTTGCCGCTGCCGATCAGCGTCGCCGGCGTCGGCCGCACCAGCGGCACGACCTGCGTCGCGACGATGCGCAGTCCGATCGCCGCCGTCAGCCCGACCGCTTCTGCGAGCCGCGCGTCGGCGTCGCGGTCCAGCCGCGCCCCGGCGGCGCGCGCCTTCGGTTCGACATGGATGACGAACGCCGTGCGCGCGTCTTGGCGCCCTGCGCTGTCGTGGCCTGTCTTTGCCGGCTTCTTGGTTACGCCGTCTCTTTTTCGATCGCCGTTTCCTCCTGCAGCTGGATCGGACCCAGCGGCATGACGGTCGAGATCGCGTGCTTGTAGACGAGCTGGGCTTGCCCGTCCCGGCGCAGCAGAACGCAGAAATTGTCGAACCACGTGATATTCCCCTGAAGCTTTACGCCGTTGACCAGAAAGATCGTGACGGCCGATTTGCTCTTTCGGACTGCATTGAGAAACGTGTCTTGCAGATTTTGTTGTTTTTCGCTCATCGGGGATTCCAGGTAAAATGTGCCGCGCGCCCCTGCGAAGCACTTGCGCCAGCATAGGCTGCATTGCTGCATTTGCGAAAGGGGCTAAGTGCCCGTTTTTGCGGCGCGCTCTGCCGAAGTCAGGGCATAAAGCTCCTGGACGCGGCGGGTCAGCGGACCCGGCCGGCCGTCGCCGATCCCGTGGCCGTCGATCGCCACCACCGGCACCACGCCGGTCGCCGACGAGATGAAGGCCTCCCGCGCCGCCACGGCGTCCGCCACCGCAAAGCGCTGCTCCGACACCGGCAGCTGTGCCGCGGCGGCGGCTTCCAGGATGACGCGCCGCGTGACGCCCGGCAGGATCGCGTTGCTGAGGTCCCTTGTGCGCAGCTTTCCGTCCGCGTCGACGATCCAGGCGGTGGTCGAACTGCCCTCCGTGACGAAGCCTTCGGCGTCGACCATCCAGGCTTCGTAGGCGCCGGCCCGCCGTGCCGCGGTCTTGGCCAGTAGGTTCGGCAACAGCTGCACCGTCTTGATATCGCAGCGCCCCCAGCGCTCGTCAGGCGTGGTGATGACGGCGACGCCGTCCTTGCGGCGCTTGCCCGCCTCGCCCATGTCCATGCCGCGCACGGTCAGGATCAGGCTCGGCCGCGGACCGGCCTTTGGGATCGGATGGTCGCGCCGCACCGCGCCGCGCGTCACCTGAAGATAGAGCAAGCCGTCGCGCACGCCGTTGCGCCGCACGGTTTCGCGCATCACGAGCTGCAGCGCGTTGCGCGGCATCGGCAGCGCCATCTCGATCTCGCCGAGCGAGCGCGCCAGGCGGTCGAGATGTTCCTCCGCGTCCATCAGCGCGCCGCCATCGACGCCGCAGACTTCGTAGACGCCGTCGCCGAGCTGCAGCGCGCGGTCTTCGATATGCACCGCGGCGCGGCCATGGGCGACATAGCGGCCGTCGACATAGGCGATGCGCCCGGCCGGCGCGCGGCCGTTCCAGCCCTTGCTCATATCGCCATCACGCGTTGAAGCCCTGCTCTCGCCCATTGGGCCCGACGCCGAGCGATTTCAGCTTCCTGTGCAGCGCCGAGCGCTCCATGCCGATGAAGGCGGCGGTGCGCGAGATGTTGCCGCCGAAGCGGTTGATCTGCGCCACCAGGTAGTCGCGCTCGAAGATCTCGCGCGCCTCGCGCAGCGGCAGGGAGATGACGAGATCGCCGCGTCCGCCGCCGCCCCAGGGCGCGCCGGAACCGAGATCCGCCGGCAGCAGGTCGGCCGAGATCACCTGCGCCGCGTCGTCGGTCGCCAGGATCAGCAGGCGCTCGACGATGTTGCGCAGCTGGCGCACATTGCCCGGCCAGCTGTGCGATTGCAGCACCGCCATCGCGTCGTCGCCGATCTCGCGCGTGGCGAGGCCCGACGTCGCCGCCAGGCGCTTCATGAAATGCGCCACCAGCAGCGGGATGTCGTCGCGGCGCTCGGCCAGCGACGGCACGCGCACCGGAACCACGTTGAGGCGGTGATAGAGGTCTTCGCGGAACTTGCCGGCCGCGATCTCGGCCCGAAGGTCCTTGGTCGTCGAGCAGATCACCCGTGCATCGACCTGCACCCGCATCGTGCCGCCGACCCGCGTGAAGGTCTGGTCCACCAGAACGCGAAGAATCTTGCCTTGCGTTTCAAGCGGCATGTCGGCGACTTCGTCGAGATAGAGCGTGCCGTTGTGCGCCAGCTCGAACATGCCCGTCTTGCGGGCGCCGTTCTCGCCCGCCTCGACGCCGAACAGCTCGGATTCGATGCGCGACGGCGCCATGGTGGCGCAGTTGATCGCCACGAACGCATTGCCGGCGCGGCGCGAGCGCGCATGGATCAGCCGCGCCACCACTTCCTTGCCGGCGCCGGACGGGCCGCTGACGAAGATGCGGCTGTTGGTCGGCGCGATCTTCTCGACCGCCTGGCGGACCTGGCTGATCGCCGACGACATGCCGACCATGTCGGAATCGTCGCCGGCCTTGAGCTTGAGCTCCTGCACTTCGCGTCGCAGCCGCGAGGCTTCCAGCGCCCGCCCGACGACGTGGATCAGCCGGTCGGCCTTGAACGGCTTCTCGATGAAATCGTAGGCGCCCTTCTTGATCGAGGCGACCGCGGTCTCGATCGTGCCATGGCCCGAGATCATGATCACCGGCAGGTCGGGCTGCTCGCGTTTCAGCGTATCCAGCACCTGGATGCCGTCGAGCTTGCTGCCCTGCAGCCAGATGTCGAGCACCACCAGCTGCGGCCGGCGCACGCGCACCGCGTTCAGCGCGCCGTCGCTGTCTCCGGCGACGCGGGTCTCGAAGCCCTCGTCGCGAAGTATTCCGGCGATCAGGTCGCGAATATCCTCTTCGTCGTCGACGATCAGGATTTCAGACGCGATCTGCGATCCGCTCTTGCTCATCCGCTGGTCCCTTGTCCTTCATGATTTTTTGTCGCGGCGGGAAGATCAGGACGACCTCCGCCCCGTGTTGGCCGTCATTGTGCTCGTGAGAATCGTGTCCGGCGTCCTGCAGGATCAGTTCGCCGCCATGGTCTTCCAGGATCTTGCGCACGATCGCGAGGCCGAGGCCGGTGCCTTTGGCGCGCGTGGTGACGTAAGGCTCGGTCAGCCGGTCGCGATGCTCGTGCGGCAGCCCGACGCCGTTGTCGGTGACGCGGTAGACGATGCGCTCGGCGCCCGGCTCCAGCGCGATGACGATGCGGCCCGGCGCGTCGTCGCCCTTGGCGAAGCGCGCATTGACGCCCTCGCCCGCGTTCTTGAGCACATTGGTGAGCGCCTGCGCCACCAGCCGCCCGTCGCATTCGACATAGACGGGGTCCTTGGGCAGCCTGGTCTCGAACGCGATCTGCGGATTGGCGACGCGCTGCAGGAACACCGCCTGCTGGATCAGTTCCTGCGCGTTCTCGCGCCGCATCACCGGCGTCGGCATGCGGGCGAAGGAGGAGAACTCGTCGACCATGCGCCCGATGTCGCCGACCTGGCGGATGATGGTGTCGGTGCATTGCGCGAAGACTTCCGGATCCGTCTTCACCTCGCCGGCATATTTCCGCTTGAGGCGCTCGGCCGAGAGCTGGATCGGCGTCAGCGGGTTCTTGATCTCGTGCGCGATGCGGCGCGCCACGTCCGCCCAGGCGGCGGTGCGCTGCGCCGAGACCAGGTCGGTGATGTCGTCGAAGGTCGCGACATAGCCGCTGCTGTCGTTACCCCGTTCGCTCGACACCTGCACGCTGAGGGCGCGCGAGGTGGTGCCGCGCTTGACCGCGACTTCGCCGCCGGCCCGGCCCACGGGCTCGGAAATGGCGCGCCGGATCAGCGCCGCGAGTTCGGGCACCGATTCCGAATAGTGGCGGCCCTCCAATTCCTCCGGCGCCGCATTGAGCAGCCGCGCCGCGGCGCGGTTGACGATGGTGATCATGCCGTCATGGTCGATGCCGATCACACCGGCGCTGACGCCGGCCAGCACCGCCTCGGTGAAGCGGCGCCGTTCGTCGTTCTGGCGGTTGACGTGGATGATGGCCGTGCGCTGTCCGTCGAGCTGGGTGATCATGCGGTTGAAGGCGCGGCCGAGCAGGCCGACCTCGTCGTCGTCGCGCTCGACCTCGACCTGGGCCTTGAGATCGCCTTCCGAGACGCGCTCCGAGGCGCTGATCAGGCTGGAGATCGGCCGCACCAGCCGGTTGGCGGCCCACAGGCCGAGCCATACCGCGCCCAGGAGCACCACCAGCGAGACGACGACGTACAGCGCCTCGAAGATCAGCTGCACCTGGTAGCGGTTCTGCTCCAGGCGCTGATATTCGCCGACCGAAACCTTGGTGCGATAATAGTAGCCCAGCACCTTGGGGTCGACCTGGCGCACCACCAGCAGGTAGGCGTCGTTGACGAACGGCAGATAGATCAGCGCGTGGACGATGCCGGTGTCGGGATTGCCGTCGACCACGATGCTGCCGGCGCGGGCTTCGCCGAGATCGGACGCACTGGGCTTGAGCGCCGCCGAATAGGCCAGCGCCGAGGCCTTTCCCAGCTCGTTGCCGTGCGAGTCGATGACGAACGAGCCGAACAGGCCGCGCGCGCTCGTCATGTTCTCGATCTTCTCGAACATCAGCGCCGCCTTGAACTGCTTGTTGGCGTCGTACAGCGTCGGGTCCTGCTCGAGCTTGACCTCCATCTCGCCGGCATCGAGGATGATGCCGCGTTCCTTCTCCTGGACGTATTGGCGCGCCACGCCGAGCGCGTTGTCGAGCGCGGTCTGCACCCGCGACGAGAACCAGGCCTCCATGCCGAGATTGAGCGTGACCGCAGCGAAGATGGCGACGAAGATCGCCGGCACGACGGCGATCAGGCTGAACATCGCCACCAGGCGGACGTGCAGGCGGGCGCCGGCGGCGCCCGAGCGGCGCGCGTTCCACAGCCGGGTCAGGCGCCAGGCGATCAGCGCCGCCAGCGCCGCACCCAGCGTCAGGTTGACCAGGAGGATGACGACCAGTCCCGCCGGCGTCGGCTTGTAGGGGACCAGCCCCATGACGACGATGTAGGTGGCGACGCCGGACAGCACCGCCAGGATGCCGACGCCGAAAGCCAGCAGCGACGGCCGCGATACCGCCCGAAGCCAATTGAGCAGTCCGCCGGCCGGCGGCGTCTCTACAAGGTTCGCAGTTGTCATCGATATCCGCTGGCGGCCGCTAAATCGTTAGCGGCATTCGACAATCCGCCACAGTGTAGCCAAGCCACAGCATGTTGCAAGAAAGCAGCGATGTAAATCCGCAACTGGGTTAAAAGGCCGCCATTGGCGCCACTCCCCGAAATCACCCCCGAGACTCAGGGCCCGAGCTGCGACAGCGGCATCGATACGGTCGCGTCGGACACGCTCCTTCCCCCGTGCGCCCTACTCGGCGCGCAGGCCGCGGATCACTTCCAATCCCAGGTCCCGTATCTTCTTGCGCAGCGTGTTGCGGTTCAGACCCAGCAGGTGCGCCGCCCGGATCTGGTTGCCGCGCGTCGCCGCCAGGCAGATCGACAGCAGCGGCCGCTCGATCTCCTGCAGGATGCGGTCGTAGAGCCCCGGCGGCGGCAGCTTGTCGCCATGCGCCAGGAAATACTTGGTCAGATGCCGTTCCACCGAAACGCTCAAGGACGCCGCATCGTCGCCCTCCTCCGCGTCGCTGAGCCGGGCCGGCTCTTTGAGCTCGCCGGAGATCACGCTGGCCGGAATCGTGTCGCCGGAATGCAGCACCGCGAGCCGGCGGATCAGGTTCTCGAGCTCGCGCACATTGCCGGGCCAGCGATAATGCTTGAGCAGATCGTAGGCGTCGGCATCGAGCCGCTTGGACGGCAGCCCCTCGTCTTCGGCCTTGTGCAGGAAGTGGCGGACGAGATCCGGCACGTCCTCGGTGCGCTCGCGCAGCGGCGGCAGCCGCATCGGCACGACGTTGAGGCGATAGTAGAGGTCCTCGCGGAACAGGCCTTGCTGGATGAGCTGGCGCAGGTCGCGGTTGGTCGCCGCGATGATGCGGACGTCGGTCCTGATCGGCGTGCGCCCGCCGACGGTGGTGTATTCGCCCTGCTGCAGCACGCGCAGCAGCCTGGTTTGCGCCTCCAGCGGCATGTCGCCGATCTCGTCGAGGAACAGCGTGCCGCCCTCGGCCTGCTCGAAGCGTCCGATGCCGCGGTTGGTCGCGCCGGTAAAGGCGCCGCGCTCATGGCCGAACAATTCGCTCTCGACCAGTTCCTTGGGGATGGCCGCCATGTTGACGGCGACGAAGGCGCCGTGCCGGCGTTTGCCGTAATCGTGCAGCGCCTTGGCCACCAGCTCCTTGCCGGTGCCGCTCTCGCCCATGATCATCACGGTGAGGTCGGTCTGGGTCAGCCGCGCGATGACGCGGTAGATTTCCTGCATCGCCGGCGAGCGGCCGATCAGCGGCAGGCGGTCTTCGCTGCGCGGCTCGGCCGCCGCCTCGCGCCTGGTGCCCGGGCTGGCGAGGGCGCGCTGCACCACCGCCGTCAGTTCCTTGAGGTCGAAGGGTTTGGGCAGGTAGTCGAACGCGCCGCGTTCCGCGGCCGTGATGGCGGTCAGGATGGTGTTCTGTGCGCTCATCACCACGACCGGCAGGTCGGGCCGGATCTTCTTGATGCGCGGGATGAGGTCGAAGCCGTTCTCGTCCGGCAGCACCACGTCGGTGATGACGAGATTGCCGTCGCCGGCCGACACCCAGCGCCACAGGCCGGCCGCGGTGCCCGTCGTGCGCACGTCGTAGCCGGCGCGGCCGAGCGCCTGGTTGAGGACGGTGCGGATGGCGGAATCGTCGTCGCACACGAGAATCAGGCCGGCGGGCAATTCAACCTCCCTCGCTCAGGTCTGCCGCCTTGGGCAGCAGGATGCGGAAAACCGTCCGGCGCGGAGCGGAGTCGCACTCGATGACGCCGCCATGATCGCCGACGATCTTGGCGACCAGCGCCAGGCCGAGGCCCGAGCCGCGGGGCTTGGTGGTGACGAAGGGGTCGAAGATGTTGGGCATCAGGTCGGCCGGCACGCCCGCGCCGTTGTCGCGCACCGTGACCTCCAGCGGCAGGCTGAGGCGCTCGCCCGACACCGCCGCGCCGAACCGCACGCCGGGCCGGTAGCCCGTCGTCAGCGTGATCTCGCCGCCGCTCTCGGGCAGCGCATCGGCCGCGTTGCGCACCAGGTTCATGAACACTTGAATAAGCTGGTCGCGATCGCCAAGTACCGCCGGCAGCGACGGATCGAAGGTCTCGACGATCGTGACACCCCTGGCGAAACTGGTTTCGGCGACCTTGCGCACCCGGTCCAGCACTTCGTGGATGTTGACCGGCGTGCGCGGTATGGCGCGCGTGTCGCCGAACGACTCCATGCGATCGATCAGGGCGCGAATGCGGTCGGTCTCGTCGCAGATCAGCTGGGTCAGGGTCTTGTCGCTCTCGCTGCCGGATTCCTCGAGCAGCTGCGCCGCGCCGCGGATGCCGGCGAGCGGGTTCTTGATCTCATGCGCCAGCACCGCCGCCATGCCGTGCATCGAACGCACAGCGCCGCGGTGCAGCAGCTGGCGGTCGATACGCTGCGCCAGGCTGCGTTCCTGCAGGATGACGACCACGGCGTCGCCGGGTTCGGGCAGCGGCGTGACATTGACGTCGGCGATGCGCTCGGCGTTGCGCGGCGTGGTCAGGTCGACATTGCGCTCGCTGACCGAGGCGCCGCGCTCGCGGGCTTGCGTGACCAGCTGCAGCAGCGGGCTGCCGAACGGCACGAGATCGGCGAGGTTCTGGCGCACCAGCAGCCCGGCGCCGCTGCCGAAGAACTGTTCTGCCGCCGGATTGACGAACACGACATTCAGGCTGCGGCCGATGACCAGCAGCGGCATGGGGAGCGCGCCGGCGATGGCCGCTATGGCCGCCGCGTCTTCCGGCTTTGCTGCGCTTGGTTCCATGTAAGCCTGCCTACTGAATAGGCATGGTATTTCACTGTTCACAAACTAGGCAACAGGAATGTTGCAGCGCGGCGTAGGCGGCTGGTTTTCCTCGCCGAACGGGGCTTTCATGCTACCCCTTGGGCTCATTTTCGGGAGAAGCCATGTCTGGCGTTGCCGTCCTGATCGTTGCGGCCGGCCGGGGCGAACGGGCCGGCGGCGCGGTGCCCAAGCAATATGCGCCGCTGCTCGGCAAGCCGATGCTGCGCTGGACGGTCGAGGCTTTTGCGCGCCATCCCCGGATCGGCAGCATCCTGGTGACCATCGGGCCCGACCAGGACGCAGCCTACGCCGATTGCGTCCGTGGGCTCGATCTGCTGCCCGCCATAACCGGCGGCGCGACACGACAGGAATCGGTGCGGCGCGGGCTCGAGGCGTTGGCCGGCACCGCGCCCGATTTCGTTCTGATCCAGGACGGCGCCCGGCCGCTCGCCTCGCCCGCCCTGATCGACGGCGTGATCGCCGCGCTGGAAGCCGGCAGCGATGCCGCGGTGCCCTTGCTCGCGGTGGCCGACACGCTCAAGCGCAACGACGCCGGCAAATGGGTGACCGTGCCGCGCGACGGCCTGCACCGGGCCCAGACCCCGCAAGGCTTCAGGTTCGCCAAGATATTGCGGGCGCATCGCCACTACGCGGCGGAAGATGTGACCGACGATATGGCGCTGGCCGAGCGCGCCGGTCTGCACATCGCCGCCGTGCCTGGCGAAGACGGCAACATGAAAGTCACCGCACCGCAGGATTTCGCGCGGGCCGAGGAGCATCTGCGCGCCCGTCTCGGCGAAAGCCGCACCGGCATGGGTTATGACGTCCACCGCTTCATGCCGGGCGACCATGTCTGGCTGTGCGGCGTGAAAGTGCCGCACGATCACGCGCTCGAAGGCCATTCGGACGCCGATGCGGGCCTGCACGCCCTGACCGACGCTATTCTTGGCGCCATCGGCGCGGGCGATATCGGCCAGCACTTTCCGCCCAGCGACGAGCGCTGGCGCGGTGCACCGTCTTGGAAATTTCTCGCGCATGCGGCGTCGCTGGTGACGGACAAGGGCGGCGCCATTGTCCACTGCGACGTCACCGTCATCTGCGAGCGCCCCAAGATCGGTCCGCACCGCGAGGCGATGCGGGCGCGGATTGCGGAGATCTTGCGGCTCGATATCGCGCGCGTCGCCGTCAAGGCGACGACCACCGAAGGCCTCGGCTTCGAAGGCCGGCGCGAAGGGCTGGCGGCGCAAGCTATTGCCACCGTGAGGCTGCCCTAGATGAACATCGTGCTGCTCAAGCCCGGCGACGAGGCGCTGCTGCAGCGGGCGGAGAACATCTTCTATCCGGACGCGCTGACGTCCGAACGCGCCGCCATGCTGCTGCGCGAGCCGAGCTATGTGATGGTGGTGGCGCTGAACGAGAACGACGACGTGCTGGGGCGCATCTACGGCCACGTCCTGCATCGTTTCGAAGCCACCGACCTGCTGCTCTACGAAGTCGACGTCGTCGACGCGCACCAGCGCAGGGGCGCCGGCCGTGCCATGGTGGAATTCCTGAAAGACCTTTGCCACGCCCGCGGCTGGCGCGAGATGTGGGTGCTGACCGAGCTGCACAACGACGCCGGCAACGGCCTCTATCGCTCCGCCGGCGGTCAGCTCGAGGGTTCGCCGGCGAACATGTATGTCTTTCCCATCGCCAGGCGATGATCGCGACCCTGCTTTCGACGGTTTTCGGCGTCGGCTATGCGCGCATCGCGCCCGGAACGATCGCCAGCGCCGTGGCGTTGCCGTTGGCCTGGCTGATCCTTTGGAAACTGGGGCCGCTCGCGCTGGCCGGCGCCAGCGTCGTCGCCTTCGTCGTCGGCGTCTGGTCGACCGGCGCACATGCGGCACGGCTCGGCCGCGAGGATCCGTCCGAATGCGTGATCGACGAGGTCGCCGGGCAATGGCTGGCCTGCGCGCTGGCGCCTTTGTCGCTGGTCGGCTTTGCGCTCGCCTTTGCGCTGTTTCGCTTCTTCGATATTTCGAAGCTGTGGCCGGTGTCGCTCGGCGAGAAGCTGCCGGGCGGCTGGGGCATCATGACCGACGACATGATCGCCGGCGCGCTGTCGGCCAGCCTCATTGCGGGCTTGCACTGGCAGGGCCTAGTCTGAGAGTCCAACCGAAGGTTCCGCAATGTTCTCTTCCGCCCTGCTCCGTCTTGCCGAAGTCGTCATCGCCGATGCGCGCCAGGCCAAGCTGCGCATCGTCACCGCGGAGAGCTGCACCGGCGGTCTGATCGCGAGTTTGCTGACGGAGATTCCGGGCTCGTCGGCGGTCTTCGATCGCGGCCTCGTCGTCTACACCAACCGGGCGAAGCAGGATCTTTTGAGCGTGCCCGGCGATCTCATCGCCGACATGGGCGAGGTCTCCGAAGCCGTCGCCCGCATGATGGCCGAAGGCGCCATCGAGAATTCCAATGCCCAGCTGGCCGTAGCGGTGACCGGCATCGCCGGGCCCGGCGGCGGCACCACGATGAAGCCGGTCGGCCTCGTCCATGTCGCCGCGGCGCGCGAAGGCCGCTCGATCCTGCACGAGGCGCACCGCTTCGGCGACATCGGCCGCACCGAAGTGCGCCTCAAGACCTGCGAGGCGGCGCTAAGCCTGCTGCACCGGCTGATTTGACAGCGCCTTGGCCCGCGCCTCGAAGGCATCGGCCATTTTGACATAGACCTTGCCGAAGGCGGCGCCGGCGACCGCGTTGAGCAGCCGGTTGCGGAATTCATAGGCCAACGAGAACTCCACGCGGCAGCCCTGCCCGTCCGGCGTGAAGCGCCAATGGTTCTCGAGTTGCCTGAAAGGTCCCGAGGTTTGCGCCACGTCGATGGTGCGCGCGGCGGGATCGAGGATGACGCGGCTGGTGTATGTCTCGCGCAGCGCGCCATAGCCGACCGCCATCTCGGCGTTGACGACGTCGCGGCCCCTCACCTGCTCGCGCGACAGCACGCGCAAGGCGACGACCCAGGGCAGGAATTGCGGGTATTTCTCGACGTCGGCGACGACCTGGTACATCAGGTCCGCCGGGTACGGAACGTGACGGGTTTCGGCGTGCCGGGTCACGCGCCGGCTTGCAGGGCGCGCGCCGCGCGCATTTGCGCGAAGTCGCTGTCGGCGTGATAGGACGAACGCGTCAGCGGCGTTGCCGAGACCATCAGGAAGCCCTTGGCGCGCGCGGTGGCCTCCAGGGCCTTGAATTCGTCGGGCGTCCAGAAGCGCTGCAGCGCCGCGTGCTTTTTGGTCGGCTGCAGGTACTGGCCGATGGTGAGGAAATCGACGCTCGCGGCGCGCAGATCGTCCATCACCTGCATGATCTCCTCGCGCGTCTCGCCGAGGCCGACCATGAGGCCGGACTTGGTGAAGCCAGACGGCATCAACTCCTTCGCCTGCTGCAACAGCCGCAGCGACGCGAAGTAGCGCGCGCCCGGCCGGATGCCGAGATAGAGCCGCGGCACAGTCTCCAGATTGTGGTTGAGGACGTCGGGCGCTGCCGCCATCACGGTTTCGATGGCGCCGTCCTTGCGCAGGAAATCCGGCGTCAGGATCTCGATCGTCGTGCCGGGGCTCGCGGCGCGGATGGCGCGGACGACGGCCGCGAAATGCGCCGCGCCGCCGTCGGCGAGATCGTCGCGATCCACCGAGGTGATGACGACATGTTTGAGGCCGAGCCTGGCAACGGCGCGGCCGACATTTTCCGGCTCATCCGCATCCAGCGGTCCCGGCAGCCCCGTCTTCACGTTGCAGAAGGCGCAGGCGCGGGTGCAGGTGTCGCCCATGATCATCATCGTGGCGTGGCGCTGCGTCCAGCACTCGCCGATGTTGGGACAGGCGGCCTCCTCGCACACCGTGTGGAGATGATGCTCGCGCACGATGGCCTTGGTGGCTGCATATTCCCGGGACACCGGCGCGCGCACCCGAATCCAGTCCGGCTTGCGCGGGATGGGCGAATCGGCGCGGTGCGCCTTCTCGGGATGGCGCGGCGGGTTGGTGCGATCGATCACGACGGTCATGCGAAGCCTGATATAGTCATTTCGCGGCGCGAAAGCATGGAAAATTGAACTTTTGCCGGCATCATGCGTTGCCTACGGTTCGAAGGAGATTGTGATGACAACCCGCAAAGCCACCAGGCCGGCGAACAAGGCGCTCGCGCGCACCGCCGTGCCGTCGCGCCGCAGGAAGGCGCCGCGCTCGCTGCTGAGCGCCCTGCCGGTGCGCACGATGATCGTCGTCGCCGGCATCGCGGGCCTTGCCGCGCTGGGCGTGGCGCTTTTGGGCACGCGGCGCTTCCAAGACGAAATCGTCACCCCGCTGCGTGCCGCCACCTTGGTGCCGCTGGCGGCAGCCGTGGCGCCGCAGGCCGACCGGGCGTGGGCCGAAACCCGCCATTGGCGCGACCAGGTGAGCCGCGTCCTGTCCTCGATCAACACCGCCGAGGTCCGCGAGCAGATTGCCGATCGCCTGAGCCACTGGCTCGAGCGGTTCCGCTGATCTAGGAAAGTAATCTTCCAGTTTTCGCCAGAGGCGTCGCCCGAAAAATTCCATAGTATGGGTTGAACTTGGCCGCCTGCGCCGCTCTTGGCGTATCGGCCTGAGAACAACCTTGGGGTGGAACATTGAGCGTCGCGAGCATCGCCGCAGCATCCGGCGAGGAAGCCGTTGCCTCTCTCGACATCAGCCGGTCCCAGCAACCGGTCTTTCACGCGCTGATCGAGGCCCGGTCGCGCTTCGGCAGCGAGCGTGCGGCGCTGGTCGACGGCGACGACCGCGTCATGACCTATGAGGACATCGTGCGCGCGGCGCTGGCGCTCGGCCATGCCCTCAAGCGCGGCACCAGATCCGGCGAGTCGGTCGGCATCCTGCTGCCGACCGGCGCCGGCGCGGTGATCGCGTTCTTCGCCGTGTCGGCCTATGGCCGCGTGCCGGCGATGCTCAACTTCACCAGCGGCATCGCGGGCCTTAAGAGCGCGCTGAAGACCGCCAGGATCAAGCGCATCGTCACGGCGCATCGCTTCGTTCAGATCGGCAAGTTCGACGCCATGATCGACGAGCTCTCCGAGAACCATGAAATCGTCTATCTCGAGGACGTCCGCCAGAAGCTGTCGCTGCTAGACAAGCTGTTCGCCGCGGTCGGGACCTTCGTGCCGAGCCTGGTCGCCAGCCATGCGCTGCATTCGACGCCGGCCGTGATCCTTTTCACCTCCGGCACCGAGGGCGAACCCAAGGGGGTGGCGCTGTCGCATGCCAACCTGCTCGCCAATGTCGAGCAGGTGCGGGCTCATATCGCGCTGTACGAGACCGACATCCTGTTCAATCCGCTGCCGACCTTCCACTGTTTCGGATTGACCGTCGGTTCGCTGATGCCGTTGCTGCTGGGCATTAAGATCGTCTGCCATCCGACGCCGCTGCAGCCGCATGAGATCGTCAAGCGCATCCGCGAAACCGGCGCGACGATCCTGCTCTCGACCGACACCTTCATCTCGCAATATGCGCGCGCCGGCGATCAGGGCGACCTGAATTCGCTGAGGCTCGCGGTGTGCGGCGCCGAGCGGCTGCGCGACGAGACGCGGGCGCTGCTGCGCAAGAAGTATTCCATCGAACTGCTCGAAGGCTATGGCGTGACGGAGGCGGCGCCGGTGATCGCGGCGAACCAGATGGAAGCGAACCGTCCGGGCACGGTGGGACGCCTGATGAAGGGAATGACGGCGCGGCTCGAGCCGGTGGAAGGCATCGCGAACGCCGGCCGGCTGTTCGTGAAGGGCCCCAACGTCATGCTCGGCTACATCAAGGCGGACAAGCCCGGCGTCATCCAGCCGCCGCAGGACGGCTGGCACGACACCGGCGACGTGGTCTCCATCGACGAGGAAGGCTTCATCGCGATCCGCGGCCGGCTCAAGCGCTTTGCCAAGATCGGCGGCGAGACGGTTTCACTCGCCGTGGTGGAAAGCATCGCTTCGGCGCTGTGGCCCGATCACAACCATGCCGCGATCGCCGTTCCCGATGGGCGCAAGGGCGAGCAGATCGTGCTGGTGACCACCAACAAGGACGCCAACCGGCACGACCTGGTCGGCTGGGCGCACAATCACGGCGTTGCCGACCTCGCCGTGCCGCGCCGGATCATGGCGGTGGACGACATCCCGGTTTTGGGCACCGGCAAGACGGACTACGTCCAGGTCGAGAAGATGGCCAAGGCCGAGGCCGCTCCGGCATAGCCGGCTTTGCTGGGTTTTGCGGCCATGGCCAAAGCCTGCTGTTGACAATCATTCTCAATCGCACCATATCTGGTGGACCGGCTGAGGTCTGTCCTTGGATGATCGTCTGCGTCTGCAATAGGCTGAACGACACGAAGATTCGCGGCGCCATCGCACAGGGCGCAGCGTCTTCGGACGACGTCTATTCCTACTGCAATGTCAGAAAGAATTGCGGCCGATGCCAGGAAACAATCGAAAAAATTCTGGACGCCGCCCCGGCGCGTCCGCGCCAGCTGCAGGCGGCGGAGTAGCCGCGCCCGGCCCCGAGCCGCATGCCGGCATCGCCGGCGATCCCGAGACCATCCGCTGGCTCAACGTCGTGCTCAAGAACGAGCTGACGGCGATCAACCAGTATTTCCTGCACTCGCGCATGCTGGCCGACTGGGGTCTGTCGCAGCTTTCCAAGCACGAATACGAAGAGTCGATCGACGAGATGAAGCACGCCGATGCGCTGATCAAGCGCGTCCTGTTCCTCGGCGGCCTGCCGAACCTGCAGGATCTCGGCAAGCTGATGATCGGCGAGAACGTCAAGGAAGTGCTGGCCTGCGACCTGTCGCTCGAGATGATCGCCTATCCGGACCTCAAGGCCGCGATCGTGCACTGCGAGAACGCCCGCGACTTCGGCAGCCGCGAGCTGTTCGTGCATATCCTCGAAAGCGAGGAAGAGCACATCGATTACCTGCAGACGCAGATGCGCCTGATCGAGCAGATGGGCATCCAGAACTACGTGCAGCTGCAGAGCAAGGCGAACGAGAGCGGCGCGTAGCGCCGGTCCTCTTGGGCGCGGGGGCGCATGACGGCATGGACGCGGTAAAGCGGTCGGTTTTCATCAGCTTTTCATCCCAGGATCGCAAGGTCACCGAGACGATCGGGGCCGCGCTCGAGAGCCGCGGCTATCCCTGCTGGATATCGTCGCGCGACATCGGACCCGGCGAGAACTACCAGATCGCCATCGTGCACGCGATCAACGCCGCCAAGGTCCTGCTGCTGATCTTCTCGTCGAACACCAACACTTCCGACGAGATCAAGAAGGAACTGGCGCTGGCGAGCCGGCGGCGGCTGGTGGTCATTCCGGTGCGCATCGAGGACGTCGTCCCGGACGAGGGCTTTTCCTACGAACTGGCAACGCGGCAGTGGATCGACCTGTTCGGCGATTGGGAGAAGGCGATGGGCCAGCTTGCCGACCAGATCGGCACGCTGGTGCCGGCGCAACCGCATCTTTCGGCGGCCGCGGGCGATGTCGCGAGCCCTTTCCTGCCGCGCACCGACACGACGGCGGCCAAACCGTTTGCGCTGCCGTCGCCGAAGATTCTGGCGCTCGCCGCGGCGGGCCTGGTTCTGGCCGCAGCGCTGTTCTATTTCGCGGACCAGCGGCTCTCACGCCACGATACGGACGAGAGTGCCGCTGTGCCGGTACCGGCAGTACCGCAACCGGGCGCCGGTGTGCCGGTGCCGGCGGTACCGCAACCGGGTGCCGTCGACGCAACCATGCCGGCGTCCGATTTGATGAAGTGCTTCGTCGCCGATCCCCGCAAGGCGATCGAAGGCTGCACGGAGGCTCTGTCGAAGCCTGGCCTGTCGGCGACGGCCAGGGCGAACTATCTCAAATTCCGCGGCTCGGCCTATGGACGCAGCCTCGATTACGATCGCGCACTGGCCGACTACGATAGCGCCATTGCGATCGACCCGAGCGATCCGGTTGCCTTCTTTCTTCGTGCCGCCGTGCGGCGCGTGAAGGGTGATGGGGCGGGCGCCGATGCCGATCTGACGCACGCCAAGGCCCTCGGCTACACGACGCCGCATTAGCGCAATCAGAATTCCGCTTCGAGTTCTTCCACGGCGTCGGGCTCGGCCCTGGCGGCTTCGAGCCATTCCAGCATGTCCGGCAGGTTGAGGATCGTGTCGCAATAATCGGCGCAGATGCGGTCGAGCTTGACGTGATAGGTCACGAAGCGCGTGCAGACCGGCGCGTACATCGCGTCGGCCAGGGTCGGCTTGTCGCCGAAGAGATACGGCCCGTCATAGGTCTTCAGGCAGTCGCGCCAGATCGCCACCACGCGGTCGATGTCGGCCTGGGCGCCGGCCCAGACCTTGAAGTCGGGATAGCGCGCCTTCAGGTTCATCGGCAGCGCCGAGCGCAGGTTCGAGAAGCCCGAATGCATCTCGCCCGAGATGGCGCGGCAATGGGTGCGGGCCTTGAGATCCCTGGGCAGCAGGCCGCTTCTGGGGTGGGCTTCGTGCAAATACTCGGCAATGGCGAGAGTGTCCCAGACCTTGATCGCGCCATCGGTCAGGCAAGGCACCAGGAATGACGGCGACAGCAGCAAAAGCTCGGCGCGGGCGCCCGGATCGTCGTTCGAGAGCAGCTTTTCGTCGAAATCCAGGCCCGCCATGCGGCACAGCAGCCAGCCGCGCAGCGACCAGGAGGAGTAGTTTTTGCTCGAAATCGTCAGGAGTGCTTTGCTCATGGAACGATTCTTCCGCTGGGCCGTAAACCAATTGTTTCGCACTGCAGCATAAAATGCACTAGCTTTGTGCGCGGACAAAGCGTGAAATCGGTCAAATATTGCCGCACCGCAAAAAAGGTCGGCTCCGGGGGCGTATCAAGCGCGCGATGTTGTATGACGCCTACCAGACCCAGTCGGATCTGCTCGCGCCGTTGCGCGCCTGGGCGGGGCTGACCAGCGCGGCGCTGACCGACACCTTTGCCGGGCCGCGCGCCAATTATTTCTTCAAGAGCATCGCCGCCGCCGCCGAAATCGTGAACCGCGCCCATCTGATCCACGAGCGTCCGGCCTACGAGATCGAGACCGTCGAGGTCGAAGGGCGCGCCGTGCCGGTCAGCGAAGTGGCCGCCCTCGAGACGCCGTTCGCCACCCTGCTCCACTTCAGGAAGCAAACCAATGTCGAGCAGCCGCGGGTCCTGATCGTGGCGCCGATGGCGGGACATTTCCCGACGCTGCTGCGCCAGACGGCCAAGACCATGCTGGCCGACCACGACGTTTACATCACCGACTGGAAGAGCGCCCGCGACATACCGCTGGCCGCGGGCAGCTTCGGGGTCGACGAATACATCGCCCACACGATCGAATTCTTCGAGCATCTTGGGCCCGGCGCGCATGTCGTGGCGGTGTGCCAGCCCTGTGCCGCCCTGCTGGCGACGGTGGCCGTAATGGCGCAGTCGAACCACCCCTGCCAGCCACGCAGCATGACGCTGATGGCAGGTCCGGTGGACACGCGCGTCAGCCCGACGGCGGTCAACCAACTGGCGACCGATCATCCGATCGAATGGTTCGAGAAGAACCTGATCACCACGGTGCCGCGGCGTTATCCGGGCGCCCATCGCCGCGTCTATCCCGGCTTCGTGCAGGTCTCGGCGTTCCTGTCGATGAACCTGCCGCGTCACGTGCGGGCGCATATCGACCTGTTCGACCACATCCGCAAAGGCGAGGACGCGCAGGCCGACGCCAACCGCAAGTTCTACGACGAGTATTTCTCGGTCGCGGACCTGCCGGCCGAATTCTACCTGGAGACCGTGCGCAAGGTGTTCCAGGAGTTCCACCTGCCGCGGGGCATTTTCGAGTATCGCGGCCGTCGCGTGGAACCCGCGGCGATTCGCAATACCGCGCTTTTGACGGTCGAAGGCGAGCGCGACGACATCTGCTCGGTCGGACAGACCGTCGCAGCGCACGACCTGTGTTCGTCGATCAAGCTCTTCCGCAAGAAGCACTACGTGCAGCCCGGCGTCGGCCATTACGGCGTCTTTTCGGGAACCCGCTGGCAGACGCAAATTTACCCAATCGTGCGAAACGTCATTCTTGCAAGCAATTAACATCGCACCCGGCCTTGATCTTTCCACAATCCGTGTGTTTTGTGTCCACATTGGTGCGTGGCAGGGGCTGCGCCGAAGGAGTGGATAACCAATGAAACTGTTCGCCTATGCCATGGCAGCAGCGTTGCTCATCGCGACGCCGGCGCTCGCCGAAGACCTGCAGATCAAAGTCAAGAACGACACCTCGACCCCGATGACCGAAGTCTACGTCTCGCATGTCGGCACGGATTCGTGGGAAGAGAACATCCTCAACGGCACCGTCGCGCCGGGTGAAGACCTCGAAGTCACGATCGCCGACGGCCGCACGACCTGCGAATACGACATCAAGGCCGTGTTCTCGGACGGCGGTCACGCCGAGTTCCGCAACCAGAATCTTTGCGAGACGGCCGAGTTCTCCGTTCACGACTGATACGGTTTGAAGACCAAAGCCCGGTGCAACCGAGGTTGCGCCGGGCTTTTCTTTGCCCGCCCTCCACTTTCCCTGCGCCCGGATTCCTGCAAACTGTCGCACACGGCGGAGCGCATGCGCGGACGCCGGCGGGGCAAGGTGTTGGGGGGACAATGATCAAATCGGCTTGGCGCGCGCTCGCGTGCCTGATGCTTGCCGGCCTTGCGGCCTGCGGAACGCTGCCGGAGATTCCGTTCGATCACGTCGCCAATCCCGGAATTAAGAAGATCGGCCTGCTGCAGCCGCAGATGGATTCCACGCCCAATGTCATCCTGGCCAGCGATGTCGGCCAATCCTTCGGCCTGATCGGCGCGCTGGTCGACGCCTCGATGCTGGCCAACCGCAACAAGTCCTTCGCGGCGCTGCTCGCCGCGCAGGGCGTCAAGCCGGACGCGGTCTTTCTGGACGACGTCAAGGCGGCGCTCGGCGCCCATGGCTATGCCGTGTCCGACACGCCGACGACAAGGTCGGGATCGGGATTGCTCAAGGACTATCCCAAGGGCGGCGATGTCGACGCCTATCTCGACGTTGCGGTGTTCAACTATGGCTACATCGCGGCCGGTATCGCCAAGTCCAATCCCTATCGTCCCTTCGTCAATGTCCGTTGCCGGCTGGTGCGGGCCAGCGACAGCGCCGTGCTGATGGAGGATTCCATCATCTACAATCCCATCGGCGCGCCGCAGAAGACCGTGACGCTGTCGCCCGACCCGGCTTACGCCTTTGCCGACTTCGACACGCTGACCGCCGATCCCGCCCTGGCGGTCAAAGGCCTCGATGCCGCGCTGACCGGCACCGCGACCGCCATCGGCACGCTGGTGCAGTGAGATGATGCATTTGCGCCGCGGCATCGCCCTCCTCGCGGTCCTGGCGGCGGCGGCCTGCGCCCATGCACCGCCCGACGTGGCGCCCATTCTCGATCTCGCGGACCGCAGCTGCGTGCCGGAACCGGCGCTTGCGGCGGCCCTGGCGACGGCGGCGACCGTCGATGGCGATCGCGAGAAGCCGGCGGTCGCCACGATCGACGCACAGACGCCATGCCTGGCCGGACCGGCGGGCAAATCGCTGTACGTCCTGTTCGCCCTGCCGGGCGGCGGCCCCTACACCATCAGCCTGTCGAGCGTGCCGCTGGGACGCTCGCTGTTCGCGCCGCGGGCCAGCGTGCTGGATGGCGACGGCAAGCTCCTGCGCGACCTGCCGATCGACGGCTTCCTGTTTCGCGGCACCAACCTGACGACGCTGTACCGCAGCCATCCGGGCGAGCGCTACCTGCTGGTCGCATCCGATCCGCCGAGCGTCGGCCGGCTGATCTCGCGGGTCAACGAGACCGTGCAGCAAACCTATGCGAGCACGGGTTACGCCACCTTCGTGATCTACACCGGCAGCGACATCGCCACCGACACGACCTGGGCGCACAATGGCGAGGTGACGCTCAGCGTTGTCGCCGACAAGCCGGCGCCGAAGAAATAGCTTATGCCGACGCCACCTGTTGCTGCGCCAGGATTTCGGCGTGGCGGGCGATGAATTTCGGCCACAGCGCGGCCGCTTCCGGCAGGTCGAGGGCGAAGACGCCGTTCAGCGTTGCCTGCATCTCGTCGGCGCCGGCCTGCGCGCGCGCCACGACGCCCGCAGGCGTCACGGTGCGCCGCACCAGGCCGCGGAAATTCTCCACCGCGCCGAGGCGCTGGCGAAAGCACAACAGGTTCAGGACGAAGGTCGAGTCCGGCGCGGTCTGCAGTTCGGCGCATTTGGCGGCGAGCAGCGCTTCGTCGGCGGCATCGAGATTGAAGTCGAACGATTTCGGCCCGCCATGCTCGTGATGGCGCAGCCGCCACCAGTCGCCATCGATGCGCGAAAGACCGTAGGTGAAGCCGTTGGAGTTGAAGTCGCCCTCCTCCAGCTGGATCGGATCGAGCGGACCGTCGCCGAAGCCGACATCGGCGAGGTAGAGCCCTTCGGGCAGTTCGACGCGCAGCACCAGGTGATTGCCGGTGCAGACCTCGCCCAGCGCCTCGCGCATCACCGCGCCGGTGGCGCGGCGGACGCGGAAGCCGAGCTCGCCAAGGGCCCAGCCGAGCATGCCGTTCATCTCGTAGCACCAACCGCCGCGGCGGCGCAGGACGATCTTGTCGTAGATCGCCGGCAGCTCGATGGCGACGGGCCGGCCGAGCTGGACGTCGAAATTCTCGTAGGGAATCGCGGTCAGATGGGCGCGGTGGAGGGTGCGCAGGCCTTCGAGGGTCGCCGGCGGGCGGTCGTTCAGGCCGATCCGGGCGAGATAGGCATCTAGGTTCATCACTTTGATTTCATGCGCAGTCCTAGAAATCTCGGCAATATAGTTGTTTTTGGTTGAGAGGCCCGCGCCTGGCCATTCGGCGTCTCAAATCAATATGTAGTGGGTCTTGGCCGGCTGGATACATCTACTTGTTTTCGACTTCCGAGGAGAGCCTTCTTCTCAATTCACGTCTCGATAATTCCCAACAATCGCGTTGGCCCTTATTTCATGGGCTGAGATGAACATTTAACGGCATTCGAACCTCTGGAAATTGGAGGGGGGTACCCCCCTTCCAGCCATCCACCACGCGGCGCGGCTGGATAGAAATCACAGATAGGAATACTCAGCCCGGCCCGCAAGGTCCATAGCCGCAAAAGTTGTTTTGTCAGCGCTGTTCGCGGACGATATCTCTATTCGAGGCGAATCGAAATATTTTGAACTTCGGTACAGTGGACCCTTGCATAGTGTGAAGTTCGTGCTAGATATCACTTCGCAATAGTTGGGAGGCGGACAAGAGCGTTGTGACCGAGGAATCCCCGTTTACACGCAAATTCCGTAAAGAACTCATGGCCGGGCTTTCATCGCTCGTCCTGCTGGCGGTACTCGCCCGCGCGGGACGCGAAATGTACGGATACGAAATCGCCAAGGCGGTCAAAGCCGAGGGCGAAGGCGGGCTGATCTTCAAGCAGGGGGCGATCTATCCCGTCCTGCGCTCGCTCAACGCCACCGGGCTGCTGCACAGCCGGGTCGAGGCCTCGGCCTTCGGGCCGCCCCGGCGCTACTACGACATCACGGACGACGGCCGCAAAGCCCTCTCCGAATGGCAGTTCGCCTGGCGCGACATGCGCGAGTTCGTTGACGACGCCCTGCAGGCGGGCATCACCCCTGGAGCAATCCCTGATGGTCATGCCGGCGCCGCCGCCTGACACGGTCAGCGCGTATCTCGCGCAGCTGCGCGGCGCCCTGAAAGGGGCGCCCGCGGGGCTGATCAGCGACGCTCTCGCCGATTGCGAAGACCATCTCAACAGCGAGATCGCACAAAACCCCGATTTGAACGAAACCCAGATCCTCGCCACCGTCGTCGAGACATACGGCACGCCCGCGGAGATCGCCGAGGAGTACAGAGACATGGAACACACGATTTCGACGCCCTTCCCGCAGCCCGAAGCCCGCGACGAGCGCCGCTTCGGCTTCTTCAACGTGGTGTCCGATCCGCGCACCTACGGCGCCCTGCTCTACATGCTGCTGGCGCTGCCGACCGGCATCTTCTATTTCGTCTGGTCGGTGGTCGGCATCTCGATGTCCTTCGGCTTCGCCATCCTGATCATCGGCATTCCGTTCTTCCTGCTCTTCATCGCCTCGATCCGCGTGCTCGCCCATGTCGAGGGCCGCATCGTCGAAGCCCTGCTCGGCGTGCGCATGCCGCGCCGCCTGCCGGCCAGCCCCGGCGCCGACGAAGGCCTGTGGAGCAAGATCAAGGAAACCTTCAGCGACATCCGCACCTGGTCGTCGCTGTTCTACATGCTGCTGCGCCTGCCGCTGGGCATCATCTACTTCGTCATCGGCGTGGTCGGCCTCGCCCTGTCGCTCGGCGTCACCGCAGGCGCGATCGCCGCGCTGATCACCGGCGAGTCGCATGTCCAGATCTCGAACGCGCCCTACCTGCAGCATTTCCTGCACACCGCGCCGGGCCTGATCGTGTTCGGATTGTGCGGCGTGCTGCTGTTCTTCGTCGTCCTGCACATCGCGCGCGCCATCGGCTGGGTGCACGGCAAGATCGCCGAAGGTCTTCTCGTCCGGCTGTAAGCCCCCCTTGGAGCCGGATCGGCCCGCGGTGCGAAAGCATCGCGGGCTTTTTTTGTCGTCCGGCGCAAAGCGGTGGAATGAAGTGGAGCAGCTTGAGCCCGAGAGTTCCCTACGCAGGCGATGCGTTGATTTCCTGGATCGCGTTCAACACGGTCTCGTGATCGGGCATATCGGCCATTTCGATGGCCTCCTGATCCACGCGATCCTTGACGTCCGGGCTGTCGCGCCTCAGCTCTTCCATCAAGTCGATCAATTTGGACGTTTTCTGCGTGGTGAGCAGCACCATCTCAAGCGTCATCTGTTCGCGAAGGTTCGCGAGGCGGTCCGCCCGTCTCTGACTTGCAAGGATGAGAACCGAGATGAAAAGCGCGGTACACGACACCATGAGCGACAGAAGCGTGAAAGGCCATGCATCGGCCGCCCTGGCTCCGACCGTTTGCGGGAGCGAGTTCGCGGCGATCCACAGGACAATCGTTGCAGCGACATAGATCAGGAAGCTCGGTTTGGCGACCGTCGCGGTGATTTGATCGATCAAGCGTTCCAGTCGGGAGGCTTGTGCATGATGGGCTTCATGCATTGCCGTCATCGCCTGAATCGCTTCCTCGACATGGGTCGGCCGGGCTGCACCGGTTTCAAACGCTGCCATCGATAGTCTCCAAGCGATTTGCGGGATGGCTGCGGCGCCAAGCCAAATTGCGGACAGAGCGACCCTGTTCCGGAACTAGCTGGTAACGCATTTGCCGACGATTTGGCCTAGCGCAATCGGGCATCGCACGCTGCGAGCGTGGTCAAACAGGATTTTGCCGGCACGGGGGCGCATCGGCCGGAAGGATGTCCACCACATGCAAGAGCGCGATGCGATTCACCGCCGTTTTGCGGCGGCGGATAAAGAATCGCGGAACCCGAGTTCCGCGAATCGCAACACTTCGTTAACCGAGCCGTAAGGGTTGACGGCCCTATAATGCGCAAGGCTATATGCTTCCCGCACGCCGGCCGTCCGCTGGAAGCATAATTCTGGGCTGGGGTTGATACGTCCCTCACGTGTCAGCACTGAACGACAGGAGCCGACGTGGATCGTCGTAGCGTTGTGCCGCGCAGTTTCGATCTGCGCCGTTCGTTGAATTCGGCTGCTGCCGCGCTCTCGACCACCGACGGCCGCTGGGCCGTGGTCTCGACCTCGATCACCGGCCTGGTCGCGGGCTCGATGGCGTGGCTCGCCGCCAGCGCGATGCCGCCGCTGCACGTCAAGACCAGCGAAGCGTCCACCACCTTCCTGCCCTACAAGCTCTTCACGCAGCTGGTCCAGGCCGGCAGCAATTTGGTTTCGGGTCCTGGCGACGCCGCGCGCCAGGCCGCGCCGCCGCCGGCGCAGCTCGACCGGGCGCTGGCCGACGAAGAGAACGGCGACAACGGCAACCCGACGCCGGGCATCGAGTCGCGCACGCTGACGCTGGAATCCGGCGACACGCTGGCCGGCGTGCTGGAAGACGCCGGCGTGCCGAGCGACGACACCAATGCCGCCATCCTGGCGCTGGCCAAGGTCTACGAGTTGCGCGATGCGCGGGCCGGCCAAAGCTTCACCGTGACTTTTGAGTCGGTGCCGCAAGCGGCACATGGTGAAAGCGTGCCGCAGGTGATACATGGCGCGCCGCCGGCGGCGCCCACCATCAATACGCTGTCGCCCAGCGACGAGGACGATACCGACTCCAATGGCGACGTGACGCCGGTGGCGGTGACGCCGCTCGGGCGCCTGCTGTCGATCTCGTTCTCGCCGTCGGTCGAGCACGACATCACCGTGGCGCGCCAGGCCGACAACAGCTTCGTCGCCAACGACGTCGTCAAGCAGCTGGTCGAGCACCAGCACCGTGCCGGCGCGACGATCGACTCCTCGCTCTATCTCGCCGCCACCCAGGCCGGCATCCCGACCGACGTGACGGTCGCGATGATCAAGATGTTCTCCTACAAGGTCGACTTCCAGCGCGACCTGCGTCCCGGCGACAGCTTCGAGGTCTATTACAGCTACTACTACACCCCGGACGGCCAGCCGGCGCGCGACGGCAACATCGATTACGCCGTCATGCGCACCGGCGGCCGCGAATACGCGCTCTACCGCTACCAGCCCGACCCGACGCAGCCGCCGGACTATTTCGACGCCCATGGCGAGAGCGTGCGCGGCATGCTGATGAAGACGCCGGTGGACGGCGCGCGCATCTCGTCTGGCTTCGGCATGCGCTTCCATCCGGTGCTGGGCTACACCCGCATGCACAAGGGCATCGACTTCGCGGTGCCGGTGGGCACGCCGGTGATGGCCTCGGGCACGGGCACGGTGCAGATCGCCGGGCGCTCCAGCGGCTACGGCAACTACCTGCGCGTCAACATGGGCAATGGCTACGGCTTCGCCTATGGCCACCTGTCGCGCTTCGCGCCGGGCATCCATCCCGGCAGCCATGTGCACCAGGGCGAGATCGTCGCCTATAGCGGCAATACCGGCCTGTCGACCGGCCCGCACCTGCATTACGAAACGCTGGTCGGCGGCGTCCAGGTCAATCCGCTGACGCTGAAGATCGCGCAGGGGCGCGTGCTGTCCGGCGGCGACCTGCGCGACTTCCTGATCGCGCGGCTGCACACCGACGCGGTCCTGGCTTCGACGCCGCTGGAAGCCAAGGTCGCCGACGTGGCGACGGATCTGCGCCAGGCGAAGGCGCGCTAGAGCCGCATTCACGTTATTTGAATCGGAATGCGGCTCCAGCTTTTTTGAATTGTCGCGCAATTTTACGGAAAAAACGTCCATACGCTGCCGCTATGGACCCATTTTTCCGAATTGCGCTAGGCGGCGCGCGACCTTCCGCCACGCCATGGCACGGGCGCGATGGCCCATGATGGCGGCAGAATCGCCCGGTCCCGCTTCCGCATGACCATCCTCACCGTCCGGCACCTGACGCGTTATCGCTATGCCCGGCGCGTGGCGTTCGGCGAGCATCGCATGATGTTCCGGCCGCGCGAGAGCTTCGACCAGCATGTGCTCGAATCCATCCTGACGATCACGCCCAAGCCGGTGGAGATCCGCTACGTCCACGACGTGTTCGGCAATTCGATCGGCATCGCGCGCTTCGGCAGCCGCGCCAAGGAGCTGGTGTTCGAGAGCATCAACCGCCTGGAGCATCAGCCGGAGAACTCGCTCGACGATCCGCGCGCGCCCGATTGGGGCCTGAACGCCTTTCCCTTCGTCTACAACGCGGTGGACGAGCCGGATCTGCTGCCCTCCAAGGAGCGGCTCTATCCCGATCCCGAGCGCGTGCTGGCGGACTGGTCGCGGCGCTTCCTGCTGGGCCTGACCAAGCTCGACGCGCCGCATGTGCTGGCGGCGATGACGCTCGCCATCCACGACGAGCTCGAATACCAGGGGCGGGCCAGCGGTCCGCCGCAATCGCCGATCGAGACGCTGCGGCTCGGACGCGGCACCTGCCGCGACTTCGCGGTGCTGATGATGGAGGCGTGCCGCACGCTCGGCCTCGCGGCGCGCTTCGTTTCGGGCTATCTCTACGTGCCCGAGCGCGCCGGCCACAAGGCGCACAAGGGCGGCGGCAACACCCATGCCTGGGTGCGCGTCTTCCTGCCGAGCGGCGGCTGGGCGGAGTTCGACCCCACCAATGGGCTGGTCGGCAACCGCGACCTGATCCGCGTGGCGGTGGTGCGCGATCCGGCGCAGGCCGTGCCGCTCTACGGCACCTGGGACGGCGAGGACGGCGACTATCTGGGCATGGACGTCGAGGTCGACGTCGTCGCCGAAGAACCGGGCGACAAGCAGCGCAAGCGCGTGGTACGCCTGCGCTAGCAAAAGGTGGTGTGCGTTGCTGATCCGCGCCGGTTACGACATCGCTTATGACTGCGCCGCCGAAACGCCGCTGCTGTTGATGCTGCATGTACGCCCCGAACGCCATGCCGACCTGCGCAGCCCGGAGAATTTCGCCGTATCGCCCGCCGTGCCGTATCGCACCTATGTCGACGGCTTCGGCAATGTCTGCACGCGGCTGGTGGCGCCCAAGGGCGTGACGCGCCTGACCTGCGACCTGATCGTGGCGGACAGCGGCCAGCCCGATCCGGTCCCGCAAGGCGCGGCGCAGCTGCCGGTCGACGAACTGCCCGACGACGTGCTCGTCTTCCTCCTGGGCAGCCGCTATTGCGACACCGACCGGCTATCAAGCCTCGCCTGGTCGCTGTTCGGCCATGTCGCGCCGGGCTGGGCGCGCGTGGCGGCGATCTGCGACTATGCGCATGACCGCATCGCGTTCGACTATCAGCAGGCACGCGCCGACCGCAGCGCGGCGGATGCGAATTACGAACAGGTCGGCGTCTGCCGCGACTATGCGCACCTGGCGGTGGCGCTGTGCCGCTGCATGAACATCCCGGCGCGCTATTGCACCGGCTATCTCGGCGATATCGGCATGCCGCCGGATCCCATCTCGGATTTCAGCGCCTGGTTCGACGTCTATCTGGGCGGCGCCTGGTACGCCTGGGACGCGCGGCACAACCGGCCGCGCATCGGACGCATCTTGATGGCACGCGGCCGCGACGCCACGGACGCCGCGATCTCGACCGCCTTCGGGGCGGCGACGCTGGTGAACTTCTCCGTGGTGACGGAGGAGATCGTTGGCGGCTGACGAGGTCGTCATCGGGCCGGACTACACGCCGGCGCCGGAATGCGCCGTCCGGCCGGGCGTGCCGGTGGGCACCGTCCACGCCTTCACGATGGAATCGCGCAGCAGCAGGCTTTATCCCGGCATAAGGCGCCTCGACAACGCGATCACGCGCCGGCGCGACGCCCATGGCAACCGCATCGCGGCGGCGGAGCATGAGCAGTCCGAGGCCGCGCCCTATCTGCGCACGGTGTGGGTCTATGTGCCCCAGCAATATGTGCGGAGCACGGCGGCGCCGCTCATGGTGGTGCAGGACGGCTACGGCTATCTCAATCGCCTGCCTCGCGTGCTCGACAACCTGATCGCGGAGGGACGCGTGCCGGCGCTGGTCGCGGTGCTGATCGATTCCGGCGGCGGCGACGCGCAGGGCAGCCAGCGCGGCCTGGAATACGACACGCTGTCGGGCCGTTACAGCGACTTCGTCGAGAGCGAGGTGCTGCCGCGCGTCATCCTGGAGACCGGCGTCACGCTGACCGACGATCCCGACGGCCGCGCCACCATGGGCGCGAGCTCGGGCGCGGCGTGTGCCTTCACCATGGCGTGGTTTCATCCCGAGCGCTATCGGCGCGTGCTGTCGTACTCGGGCACTTTCGTGAACCAGCAATCGCCGCCGAACGCGCAGACGCCGCGCGGCGCCTGGGAGTATCACGACCATCTCATCGCCGAGGCGGAGAAAAAGCCGCTGCGCCTGTGGCTCGAGGTCGGCGAGAAGGACCTGCACCACGACGATCCCGAAGAGAGCTGGCACAATTGGCCGCTGGCCAACCGGCGCATGGCGGCGGCGCTGAAGGCCAAGGGCTACGATTATCGCTTCGTGTTCTCGCAAGGCGGGCGGCATGTCGATCCGCGCGTCGCCGACGCCACGCTGCCCGGCGCGCTCGCCTGGCTGTGGCAGGGCTATAAGGCGCGTTAGAGTCGATTTGGGTTGAAATCATTCAATTCCATACCGTCATTGCCCGGCTCGTCCGGGCAACCCATTTTGCTCGGCCAGAAACAAATTGGGTCGCCCGCATAAAGCGGGCGATGACGGCTTTGGGGCAATTCAATTCAAACCAAATCAACTCTAGCCGGCGAGCCGGCGTGCGATCGCCAGCGTGGCCGCGTCGAACGTCCTGGCATGGGGATATTGCAGGATCTGCTGGGCGATCAGCGCCAGGCGCGCCTCGAAGCCGGGCAGCACGTCGGGCTTCAGCACGACTTTGTTGTAGGGCGCGATGTCGGCGCGCTGGAACTCGAAGGCGATGGAGACGCGCGACTCCGTCGCCCGCGGCGCGGTGCGGCCGCCCCAATGCAGCACCGACTGGTTCCACATCAGGACGTCGCCGGCCGCGGCGGGCAGCGCGCGCACGCTCTGCAGGTCGAAGCGGATCTCGTTGTCGCTCGGCGTGCCATAGACCGGATCGCACGACGCCGGCACGATGTACATGCAGCCGTTGAGCGGCTCGGCGCGCGACAGCGCGATCCAGGTGGTCAGCGCCTTGGGCGTGCCGTCGGCGGCGAGCGCGTAATGGCCCTTGTCGCGATGCGGCGGCCAGCCGACGTCGCCGCGCCTGGGCTCGAGATTCCACGCCCAGAAATCCGGCATGAAGGCGTAGTCGCCGAGCAGCCCGGCATACCACAGGCGCAGCTTGCGGAACGGCAGCCAGAACTCGTCGAACACGAAGGCGAAGACCGGCAGCAGGCCGGCGGCGGAGACGGCGCGCACGGCGGCGGCCATCGCCGCGACGTCGAGGCCCCAGTCGAGGCCGCTCTCCTGGAAATAGCCGTCGAACACCAGCTGGCCCATCAGCTCCTCGCGCCGGTTGGCGCCGAGTTCGAGCGCGGGCGCGGCGCGGAAGCGGGCCTCGTCGCCGATGTGAAAGCCGGGCGCGAAGCGGGCCCAGGTTTCGCGCGTCGTGATCTCTTCGAACGTCAGCATGGGTGCGACGATACAAAGGAAAGCGGCACCGCGCCACTCGCCGCGCGGCGCCTCAGCCAGGCTTGCGGGCGACGCCGCCGGCATGTTCGGCAAAACCGTCCTGGGATAGCTCAATAAAATGGGTTGTCATCCCCGGCCGAGCGAAGCGAGGGGAAGGGGACCCAGGCGCCGACGCTTACGGATGCTTGCAGAACGCGTTCAAGTCGTTCTGTTCCACCGAAGAAGCTTGACTGCCTGGGTCCCCTTCCCCTCACGCCGCTGCGCGGCGTTCGGCCGGGGATGACAGGTTTTTTAATGCACTGCCCTACTCGTCTGCGGCGTGTGGTCGATGTCGAGGTCGTCGTCCGGCGTCGCGAATTCGGTGCCGTCGATGACGAGGCCGTTCTTGCCGGAAGTGACCACGACCTTGGCGCCGTCGAGGATCTTGCCTTCGAGCAGCAGCTGGGCGAGCGGGTCCTGCAGGCGGCGCTGGATCACGCGCTTGAGCGGCCGCGCGCCATAGACCGGATCGTAGCCCGCGTCGGCGAGCCAGTGGCGCGCCTTGGCGTCGAGCGTGATCTCTATCTTGCGGTCGGCCAGGAGCTTGTCGAGGCGCCCGATCTGGATTTCGACGATTCTGTCCATGTTCTGCCGCGACAGGCGATGGAACAGGATGATCTCGTCCAGCCGGTTGAGGAATTCGGGCCGGAAATGCGCGCGCACCGCGGCCAGCACGGCGGCGCGGGCCTCGCGGGTCTCCTCGCCGGTCGAAAGCAGCTCGGTGCCGAGGTTGGAGGTCAGGATGATCACCGTGTTCTTGAAGTCGACGGTGCGGCCCTGCCCGTCCGTCAGGCGGCCGTCGTCGAGCACCTGCAGCAGCACGTTGAACACGTCGGCGTGCGCCTTTTCGACTTCGTCGAACAGGATGACCTGGTAGGGACGTCGGCGCACGGCCTCGGTGAGCACGCCGCCCTCCTCATAGCCGACATAGCCCGGCGGCGCGCCGATCAGGCGGGCGACGGAATGCTTCTCCATGAACTCGCTCATGTCGATGCGCACCATGGCGGTGTCGTCGTCGAACAGGAACGAGGCCAAGGCTTTTGTCAGCTCGGTCTTGCCGACGCCGGTGGGGCCGAGGAACAGGAACGAGCCGATCGGACGGTTGGGGTCCTGCAGGCCGGCGCGGGCGCGGCGCACCGCATTGGCGATGGCGCGCACCGCCTCGTGTTGGCCGACGACGCGGCCTTCGAGCGCGCTCTCCATCTTGAGCAGCTTGTCCTTCTCGCCTTCGAGCATCTTGTCGACCGGGATGCCGGTCCAGCGCGAGACCACGCTAGCGATCTGCTCGGGCGTCACCGATTCCTTGGCCAGGCTGTTGCCGTCCTGGTCCTCGATCGCCTTCAGCTTGCGTTCGAGATCGGGGATGACGCCATAGGTCAGCTCACCGGCGCGCGCGAAGTCGCCCTTGCGCTGCGCCACGTCGGCATCCATGCGGGCGCGGTCGAGCTTTTCCTTGAGGCCCTGGACGTCGTGGACGGATTTCTTCTCTTCCTGCCACTTCGCGCTCTGCGACGAGGCTTTTTCGTCGAGTTCGGCAAGCTCCTTCTGCAGATTGGCGAGACGGTCCTTGGACGCCTTGTCGGTTTCCTTTTTCAGCGCCGCCTGCTCGATCTTGAGCTGGATGATGCGGCGGTCGAGCTCGTCGAGCTCTTCGGGCTTGGAATCGACCTGCATGCGCAGGCGCGAGCCGGCCTCGTCCATCAGGTCGATCGCCTTGTCGGGCAGGAAGCGGTCGGTGATGTAGCGGTTGGACAGCTGCGCCGCCGCGACGATGGCGCTGTCGGTGATGCGCACGCCGTGATGGACTTCGTATTTCTCCTTGAGGCCGCGCAAGATGGAGATCGTGTCCTCCACCGTCGGCTCGCTCACGAAGACGGGCTGGAAGCGGCGGGCGAGCGCGGCGTCTTTCTCGACATGCTTGCGGTACTCGTCGAGGGTGGTGGCGCCGACGCAATGCAGCTCGCCGCGGGCGAGCGCGGGCTTGAGCAGGTTGGAGGCATCCATCGCGCCTTCAGCCTTGCCGGCGCCGACCAGGGTGTGCATCTCGTCGATGAAGAGGATGATCTTGCCTTCGGCGCCGGTGACTTCGTTGAGCACGGCTTTGAGGCGTTCTTCGAACTCGCCGCGGAACTTGGCGCCGGCGATCAGCGAGCCCATGTCGAGCGCCATCAGCTTCTTGTGGCGCAGGCTTTCGGGCACGTCGCCGTTGACGATGCGCAGCGCCAGGCCTTCGGCGATG
>Ga0210397_10000195_pt1 | contig 44955 bp, 43 predicted proteins | sample IncBWH2OmetaG_FD_160126 | JGI IMG/M metagenome (GOLD analysis project Ga0210397, IMG submission 160126) | Forest soil microbial communities from Barre Woods Harvard Forest LTER site, Petersham, Massachusetts, United States - Inc-BW-H-2-O ...
CCATCGACAGCGCACACGACATCTCGCCATCGGCGCGTGCCGAAACCGGGCACACCGGCCAGATTGTGTTGTTCGCGGTACTGATCGCGGCGCTGCTGGTCGCCGCCTCGCTGAGCCTCAACCCCGACAGCAGCACCGGCTGGCACGCCGCCGCCGAGATGGTGGCGCGCTTCTCGCTATTGGTCTTCGTCGCCGCCATGATCGTCGAGCCGCTGGCGCGCTTGATTCCGACCGCCGCGATGCGGGCCATCGCGCGCGAGCGCGGCAGCCTCGTCCTCGCCTTCGCGATCGTGTCGGCGGCCGAGCTCGGCTGCATCGCGGCCCCGTTCGAGTTCAGCGGCGAGAGCCTGTCGGCCCCCGCCATCGCCTATTGCGCCCTGACGGGCATGATCCTGGTCGTCATGCTGTTCAGCGCCCATCCCGCCACGATCCGCTTCTTCGGCGGGCCGGCTTGGCGCGCCATGCAGCGCATCGCGACGTCCTATTTCTGGCTCGTCTTGACACTCGTCGGCCTCGATCACGTGGTCGGGCCGCACCGTCCCGATAATTGGTACGGTTTCTCGCTGCTCGTGCTGGTCGCGGCCCTGCTGCTGCGCTTCACCGACTCGTTCGTCGCCCATTTCCGCGGCGTGGCGCAAAAAGTGGGCTGATTGTCGTTTCGGCCAAGCCGGGTCGCCGCTAATGTGCGGCCATGGCAAGGAATATTCCCCGTCGAATCGTGATGCTGGCGTTCGCGGACGCGCAAATCCTCGACATCGTCGGACCCCTACAAATCCTGGCCGCCGCCAATCGCGGCCGCTCACGGCCGGCCTACGATATCGTGCTGGCGGCGCGGCAAGCCGGCCCGTTCCGCACCAGCGAAGGCCTCGGCCTGGTTGCCGGCGCCGGCTATGCGCGGGGCGGCGCGAACCTTCTCAAAGACATCGATACGCTGATGGTGGCGGGCGGCGAGGGCATCGCGCGGGCGCGCCGCGACAAGGCCCTGCTGCGTCTGATCGCATCCGGCGCCACACGGGCAGGCCGCGTCGTTTCGGTCTGCTCGGGCGCCTTCCTGCTCGCCGACGCGGGGCTGCTTGAGGGCCGCCGCGCCACCACCCATTGGAGCCGCATCGAGCAGTTTCGCAGTGAATTTCCCGGCGTTACGCTCGAACCTGACGCCATCTTCGTGCGAGACGGCAAATTCTGGACCTCGGCCGGCGTCACCGCCGGCATGGACCTCGCGCTGGCGCTGGTGCGTGAGGATCTCGGCGCCGAGACGGCGCTCGCCATCGCGCGCCAGCATGTGATCTTCCTGATGCGGCCGGGCGGCCAGTCGCAGTTCAGCGCGCATCTGGCGCCCGACGCCTATCCGAGCGGCAAGCTCGCGGGCCTGCTGCGCTGGATACCGGAGCATGCCGGCGAGGGCCTCGACGTCGCAGCCCTAGCGGCCAAGGCCAACATGTCGCCACGCAGCTTCGCACGTAAATTCGTGGCCGAGACCGGCGAGACGCCGGCCCGCTATCTCGAGCGCGCCCGGATCGACGCGGCGCGCCGGCTGCTGACCGCCACCGATCTTGCCGTCGAGGTTGTGGCGCACCGCGCGGGCTTCGGCGGCCAGGAGCGCATGCGGCGCGCCTTCCAGCGCCTGCTCAAGACCAGTCCTGGTGCCTTTCGCGCCCGCTTCCAGCTTCACGGAGACGTCCCATGACCACGCGAATCGGAATCCTGATCTTCGACGGCGCCGAGGAACTCGATTTTGTCGGGCCTTACGAGGTCTTCACTATGGCCCGTGCGCTCAAGGCGGGTACGAGCGAGGTGATCCTGATCGCAGAGCGCGACGGCCCGGTTGTTTGCGCCAAGGGCATGCGGGTGCTGCCCGATGCGACGACGGCGAACTGCGGCAAGCTCGACGTGCTCTTGGTGCCGGGCGGCCAGGGGACGCGGCGCGAGGTTGGGAACGAGGCGCTGCTGCGCTGGATCGCCGGCGCCGCCAGTTCCGCCACCTGGACCACCAGCGTCTGCACCGGCGCCATGTTGCTGACGGCAGCCGGTCCGGCGCGCGGCAAACGCGTCACCACCCACCGGGCCGCGATCCAGATGCTGCGCGAACGCGGCGAGGCCGCGGAAGTCCTCGAAAACTACCGCTATGTCCAGGACGGCAATATCGTGACCTCCGCCGGCGTCTCGGCCGGTATCGACATGGCGCTGTGGCTGGTCGGGCAGTTGCACGATATTCCCTTCGCGCGGGCCGTACAGCGGCGCATGGAATATGAGCCCTTGCCGCCCTATGGCGGCCTGACGGCGTAAACCCGGCTTCCCGACAGGGTAAACGCGGCGGCCTTTCTTCTGCCCCATGGGATGTGCTTGTATCGGCGCAGATTTGCGAGGGGTCGCAAAGCTTCCAAGGGGAGTAGGACGTCAATGATGTTGAAGACATTGGGATTGGTTGCCGCGTTGGTGCTGGGCTCGACCGGCGCCGCCATGGCGCAGAGTGCCTGCGCCGAGCCGATCGCGCCGGCCGCGGTCAACGGCACCACCGCCACCAAGGCGCAGATGAACGCCGCGCATGACGACGTGATGACGTTCCTCAAGCAGTCGGACGACTACCAGACCTGCCTCCTCAAGGAATTCAACGACGCCAAGGCCGCCGCGCTGAAGGACAAGAAGGACCTCGATCCGTCGCTCGAGCCGGCCACCACCGCCAAGATCCAGTCGAATCAGAGCCTGAAGGAAAAAGTCGGCGGCGAATTCAACGCCTCCGTCATGGCCTACAAGGCCAAGAACCCGGGCTGAGTCCCGCCACGCACGGATTTCGCAAAGGGCCGTGCGTTGCGCGGCCCTTTTTCTTTGGCCACGGCTGGAGCTCGAATCGAACTATCATCGCCGCATGGCACGGGCGGCTCTTGCGGAACAACGGACGGCGCGGCGCGCCCAGGCGCATGCCGCGACGCGCGGCAGCATCCTGGAGGCGGCGCGGCGCGTCGCGGCGCGGGACGGGGCACGTGACCTGTCGCTGCGCGGCGTCGCTGCCGAGGCCGGCTTCGCACCCGCGGCGCTGTACGGCTATTTCGCGGGCAAGGACGATCTGCTGCTGGCGCTTGCCGCCGACGATCTGGGGGTGCTGGCGCGGGCGATGCGCGAAGCGTCCGGCCTCAAGGACGGCGCCGGCCGGCTGGCCGCCGCAGCCGCCGCCGCCCTGACGAACCTGCGCGAGACCGAAACGCTGGCCGCCGCGCTTGCCGCCCTGCCGGCGCAGGCCGGCAGCAGCGATGCCGAGCGGCTCTTCAATGGCCGCATGATCGCGGCGCTGAAGGCGCTGTCCGAAGCCTCGGGCAAGCCCGCTTCCAGCCGCGACGGTCAGTGCGACGTTGTGCTGGTGGCGGCTGCGGTCGCGGGTCTGGCGCTCCTGGCCCGCTCCGGCCGGCTGGAAGCCCTGGGCTTTTCGCCCGGCGAGATCCTCGCCCGTCTCGAGGCGCATTTCGCGGGCTAAGGCGTCACGCGATGGTGAGCGCGACGGCTCGCGCGCCGCCGGACCCGAGCTAGGCCGCCGTCAACAGCCGCGTAATCTCGTCCTGCACGACATCGGGGCGTTCCATGGGCAGGAAATGCGTCGTGCCGGGCACCTGAATAAGGCGCGCGCTGCCGTGGCGGCGGGCCACGATGGCGACCTCGCGTGCCTTCGCCGTGCCGCCGCCGGCATAGATCAGCGTCAGCGGACAGCGCACCTGGCTGGCCAGCCGCGCGATGCCCGGCGGCGCGTTGCGAAAGACCGCCGACTCCCAGAGCGGCTCGCAGGCGAGGCGCATCTCGGTGCCGTTGCCGGTCGGCAGCAATCCGCCGCGCAGGTAGTCGGCGATCGTCTCCTCGGGCCAGGTCTTGAACGCGCCGCGGCCGCGATAGGCCGACAGCGCCATCTCGAACGACGGGAATATGGCCCGCCGCTTCGCCGCCATGGTGGCGAGGTCGGTGCCGGGCGGCGGTGTACGCCCCAGGAATCGCAGCACACGCATCAGTTGCCGCGAAAAACGCGGCACCAGCACCGGCTCGACCAGGACCAGGCCGCGTACAAGCTCGGGCCGCGCTGCCGCGACCATCATGCTGGTGATGGCGCCCATCGAGTGACCCGCGAGCACCGCGGGGCGCCCGTCGAGCCGATCCAGGATGCGCGCCAGGTCGCCGCCGAAGGTCGTCCAACCGGCCGCCGGCCCCGGCACCGCCGGCAGCGTCGTGAAGCCGTGCCCGCGCTGGTCGGCGGCGGCGACGCGAAAGCGGCCCTGCAGCGGCGTCAACAAGGCGCGATAAGTCTCGGCGTTGAACCCGGTGGCATGCGCGAAATGCAACAGCGGCGCCTCCGCTGCCCACTCCAGATAAGAAACCTCGCCGTCGGCGAGTGTCATTTTCTTGCGCGTGAATTCGGCCATGCCCCGATGTGGCGGTCGGCTCTGTCGCTGTCAACCGCTTGGTGCCGTCGGCCTGCTTTACGCCTGCCCCTCGCGCGCCGTACAAAATCGCAACCGCTATCCAAAAACACCGGGAAGAACGCTCATGCATCCGTCCATCATCGCGCAGCAGACGCCCGACAAGCCAGCCGTCATCATGGCGTCGACCGGCGAGTCCGTCACCTTCGCCGAACTCGAGGCGCGCTCCAACCAGGGCGCGCAGCTGTTCCGTTCGCTCGGCCTTAAACCCGGCGACGGCATCACCATCTTCATGGAAAACAACATCCGCTACCTGGAGATCTGCTGGGCGGCGCAACGCGCCGGGCTCTACTTCACCGCGATTTCCTCGCGGCTGACGGCGGGCGAGGTCGAGTACATCGTCAAGGATGCCAACGCCAAGGTCCTCATCGCCGGCCACACGCTGGCGAAGGTCGCCGGCGAGGTCGCGCCGCTTGTCCCGGGCGTCAAGCTGCTGATGGTCGGCGGCACGCTGCCCGGCTTTGCGTCCTACGAGGACGAGACCGTGAAGCTGCCGGCCGCGCCGATCGCCGACCAGGTCGCGGGCGCCGCGATGCTGTATTCGTCGGGCACCACGGGCCGGCCCAAAGGCGTGCGCCAGCCGCTCAGCGGTCTTGCCATCGACGCGCCGGCGCCGCTGCTCGGCCTTGTCACCATGCTCTACGGCATCACGCCGGATTCGATCTACCTGTCGCCGGCGCCGCTCTATCACGCGGCCCCCTTGCACTATTCGATGACCGTGCAGCGGCTCGGCTGCACCGTCGTGGTGATGGAGCATTTCGACGCCGAAGCCGCGCTGGCGGCGATCGAGAAATACCAAGCCTCGGCCAGCCAGTGGGTGCCGACCATGTTCGTCCGTATGCTGAAGATGCCCGAGGACACGCGGCTCAAATACGACGTCTCGTCGATGAAGTCGGCGATCCATGCCGCGGCCCCCATCCCCATCGACATCAAGAAGCGCATGATCGAATGGTGGGGGCCGGTGCTGCACGAATATTATGCCGGTACCGAGGGCAACGGCATGTGCTACGTCAACTCGGCCGACTGGCTCAGCCATCCCGGCACCGTCGGCAAGTCGCTGCTGTCGCCGCTGCACATCTGCGACGACGAGGGCAACGAGCTGCCGGTCGGCGAGGCCGGCACGATCTATTTCGCCAGCGCCGCGCAGTTCATCTACCACAACGACCCGAAGAAGACCGCCGAATCGCGCCACCCGCTGCATCCCGAATGGTCGACGCTGGGCGACATCGGCCGGCTCGACGCCGACGGCTACCTCTATCTCACCGACCGCAAGGCCTTCATGATCATCTCGGGGGGTGTCAACATCTATCCGCAGGAGGCCGAGAACCTGCTGATCACCCACCCAAGGGTGGCCGATGTCGCCGTCATCGGCGTGCCGAATGAGGATTTCGGCGAGGAGGTCAAGGCCGTGGTCCAGCCGCTGGACTGGAAGGACGCGACGCCGGCCTTCGCCGAGGAACTCATCGCCTATTGCCGTCAGCAGCTTTCACCGATCAAATGTCCCCGGTCCATCGATTTCGACCCGGAGCTGCCGCGCCATCCGACCGGCAAGCTCTACAAGAGGTTGATCCGGGACCGCTATTGGGGAAAACGCGAGAGCCGCATTGTCTGACGAAGAACGAAAGCCCGACGAGCCCATGCCGCCGCTCGGCCGCGACCTCCGGCGCGAGGATTTCACGCCCGAGCGCGTGCGCCGCATCGCCGACGCGGCGGCGGCGCGCGGCGGCATTCCGCTGATGTCGGAGGAGGCGCGGCGCGCTTCGCTCAAAGCCATCCGCGAGAGCGTGCCCGCCGGCAGCGACGCCTGGGTGTTCGGCTATGGCTCGCTGATGTGGAATCCGGCGATCAACGTCGTCGAAAGCCGCAAGGCGCATGTCCGCGGCTATCACCGCATGTTCTGCCTGACGCTGCATGTCGGCCGCGGCGCGCCCGACATGCCCGGCCTGATGCTCGGCATGGACCGCGGCGGCTCCTGCACCGGCGTCGCGCACCGCATCGCGGCGGGCGAAGTGGAGAGCGAGCTCTCGATCCTGTGGATGCGCGAGATGCTGTCGGGCGCCTATGAGCCGCGCTGGGTCAATGCCGACGTCGAGAGCCAGGGCCGCACCCGCGCGCTGACCTTCGTCATCAACCGCTATCATCCGCGCTACGAAGGCGCCATCGACGAGCACGAGGCGGCGCGCCGCATCGCCGGCGCTGTGGGCCCTCTCGGCACCAATCGCGACTATCTCTACCGCACCGTCAAGCACCTCGCCGTTCTCGGCATCGAGGACGGCCCGATGCACAGCCTGGAAGCCAAGGTGCGCCAGCTCGCCAATGAACCCAACTGAACAGGAGTTTTTCATGCAGACCGCAACCTTCGACACCCTGGCTTCGCTGGCCGGCCAGGAAATCGGCGTTTCGGACTGGCTCGAGATCACCCAGGACCGCATCAACCAGTTCGCCGACGCGACCGGCGACCACCAATGGATCCACGTCAACGTCGAAATGGCCAAGCAGATGATGCCGGGCGGCAAGACCATCGCGCATGGCTATCTGACGTTGTCGCTCATTCCCGGCCTGACCGGCGGCATGCTGCAGATCGAAGGCGTGACGCGCGGCATCAATTACGGCTCCAACAAGGTGCGCTTCACCAACATGGTGCCGGTCGGCTCCAAGGTCCGCGCCCGCCAGAAGCTGATCTCCGCCGAGCCCAAGGCCGGCGGCATGCAGCTCGTCAACGAGGTGACGATCGAGATCGAAGGCCAGACGCGCCCCGCCTGCGTCGCCGAGACGATCAGCCTGATCTACAAGTAGACCGCTTCAAGCGAACGTGAACCCCGCCGCGTCCGTCCGGCGCGTAAGTTTGCGCGCCCGGAGGGTCCGTATGAAAACGCATCTGCTTTCTCTGGCCGTCGCTCTTGCATTTGCGGCCGCGGCCGAAGCACAGGTGGCGAGCCCGCCGCTCGGCAGCGAGGGCTCGCCCGCCGCCGATTCCGGCTATTTCCAGATCGTGCGTCCGATCGCGCCGCATGTCTGGATGCTGTTTCAGCCGAAATACCAGGTCCAGCCCGACGGCAACGTCACGGTCGTGGAGCAGACGGACGGACTTGTCTTGATCGATGTCGGCGACTCGGCTGGCTCGGGCCGGCGCATCGTGGAGATCGTGCGCGGGCTTTCACCCAAACCCGTCAAGGCCGTCATCGTCAGCCAATGGCATGGCGACAAGCCGCAAGGCCTGACGGAGATACTCAAGGCCTGGCCCGATGCGCGGACCATCGCGACGGCCGCGACCGCGGCGCATCTGCGCGATCCCAGGACGATGAACACGCCCGGTGCGCCGGACGCCGCCGCCAACGCGCGCTATCAGGCGCTCGTGCGCGGCTATGAAGACTATCTGCATAAGATGGCGCTCAAGGCATCGAGCCCCGAAATGCGCGACCACTACGAGCAGAATGTCCGCGTTTTCGAGCAATGGGGGCTCGACATGGACGGCACGCTGACCATCCCGGTGAAGGAAAGCTTCACCGGCAAGCTGGTCATTCCCGATTCCGCGGCGCCGGTGGAGGCGATGTTCCTCGGCCGCGCCAACACCGATGGCGACGCTGTCGTCTGGCTGCCGAAGCAGCATGTGCTGGTGACCGGAGAGACCGTGATCGCGCCGTTCCCTTACGGCTTCGGCAGCTATCCGTCCGACTGGATCGGCGTGCTGAAAAAGCTGCGCGTCCTGCCATTCAAGGTTCTTGTCCCAGGCCACGGGATGCCGCAGACCGACCGTGGCCAGCTCGACCGCATCCTCGCCGCGCTCGAAGACGTCCGCGGCCAGGTCGCGCCCCTGGTGGCGAAGGAACTGACGCTGGATCAGGTCAGGGCGAAGGTCGACCTGTCCCGCCAGAAACACGGCTTTGTCGGCGACGACCCGTGGCTGGGCCGCTGGTTCGACGATTTCTGGGCGACCCCCATCGTCACCTCCGCCTATCACGAAGCCACGGGCGAGCCCATCGTGCAAGGCGTGCAGTAAGGCGGCCGGCGTCGGCGTCAGGCGCCGCGGAAATGCATTGCCACCGTCCAGGCGCCGATGGCGATGAAGCCGAGGCCGGCGATCAGCTTGAGCGGGATCATCGTCAGGTAGCGCTCTGCCAGCGTGCCGAGCGCGACATTGGCCGCCGTGCACAGCACCAGCGCCGCCGCCGCCGCGAAGAACACCAGCCAGGGCGAGTTCTTGGCGTCGCTGGCGAACAGCAGCGTCGCCAGCTGCGTCTTGTCGCCGAGCTCGGCGAAGAACACGGTCGTAAAAATTACCAGGAGTTCGCGCATGGCAGGTCCTATTGGGCTTCGCACGCCCGGTGCGGCGCGCGGCTGAGAAGGAAGGAGTGGTCGTCGCCGGAGGGCTTGCCGAAACCGTAGAAGCCGTCCTCGCCTTCGACGTTGATCTGGTCGCTTGCCGCATCGCGGCCGCCACGCGGGACGATATCGAGCTTCAGCCCGTCTCCCTGCGGCGTCAGATGAAAGAGCCCGCCATCGGCATCGAGGTAGCAGTCGAAGGCGCCCGCCGCTGCATGGCAATAGGCGCCGTCGCCGTACCAGGGCGTGCGGCCCTTGAGCTGGAACGAGAAGTCCAGCTGGAAATTCGCCGGCTTGGCGGGCTTGCCGTCCTCGGTGAGCGGATCGAAGTCGACCGCGATGCCGCGTACGCTCTGGTGGGGATGCGCTTTGAGGTGGGCGGCGTCGTAGAGGCGCACATAGCACGGCTTGCCGCCATCGACCTTCGCGAACACCGCGTCGAACGCGCTGGGGCCCGCGGCGGCCGGCACGGCAAATGCGGCACACGCCGCCAGCATCGTTGAAAACCGTTTCATCCCGTCTCCGCGAAAGCCCTGTCGCCCTTGTCTATAGCGCAAACGGCGCCCGCGCCGGCGCTTGACGGATGCGGCCGGGGCGGCTCGAATTGCCGCAGACCAGCGAGGGACGAAGGACCATGCCGCAGATCCAGGCCAATGGCATCAACATCGAATATGTCTCCTATGGACCGGAGAGCGGCGAGACCGTGCTTCTGATCATGGGCCTCGGCGCCCAGATGACGCGCTGGCCGCTGCCGCTGATCCAGATGTTCGTCGCCAAGGGCTACCGCGTCGTCACCTTCGACAATCGCGACGTCGGCCTGTCGCACAAATTCGAGGCCGCCGGCCCCGGCGACATCGCCGCCGTCATGGCGGCGCGCGCCGCCGGCCAGACGCCGAGCGTCGCCTATACGCTCGACGACATGGCGGACGACGCCGCCGGCCTGCTGGAGGCGCTGCATATCGAACGCGCCCACATCGTCGGTGCCTCGATGGGCGGCATGATCGCGCAGATGGTCGCCGCCAACCACCCGGGCAAGACGCTGTCGCTGACCTCGATCATGTCGACGACCGGAAACCCCGCCCTGCCGCAGGCGACGCCCGAAGCGATGGCGGTGCTGATGACGCGCGCCCCGGCCGACGACTTCAAGGCGCTGGTCGAGCAGGCGGTGCGTGCGCAGAAGGTCGTCGGCAGCCCGGCCTATCCGCCGGACGAGGCCATGCTGAAGCGCAACGCCATCGCCGATCTCAATCGCTCCAACTATCCCGTCGGTTTCACGCGCCAGATGGCGGCGATCATGGCCAGCGGCGACCGCCGCGCCGCGCTCAGGAAAATCGCCGCGCCGACCGTGGTGCTGCACGGCATCGCCGATCCGCTGGTGCCCGTCGATGGCGGGCGCGACACCGCCGCGGTCATCCCCGGCGCCGAACTGCGCGAGGTCCCGGGCATGGGACACGACCTGCCGGCGCAGCTTTATCCCGCCTTCGTCGAAGCGGTCGAGGCGGCGGCGAAAAAGGCGCGCGTCGCGGCCTGAGGCGCGCCGGCGGAACATTTGCGCTAAGCTGGCCGTTCTCGTCGCAGCGCCGCGACTCCATGGCGTTCACAAGCACATAACCGGTCGAGGAAACGATGCGCGTCTTGAAATGGCTTGCGATCCTGGTGGTCGTGGTGCTCGCGGCCGGCGCCGCGATCTGGTTCACCGCCGGCGACACGGCGAAATTGCCCGCCCTGGCCGGCTACGGCCCGAGCCCGACGCTGCCCGCGCCCAACCCGACGCTGATCCCGACGATCAACCAGGCGGACGGCATCGGCTGGCCGGCCGGCGGCAAACCGACGCCCGCCGCCGGCCTCGCGGTCGCGGCCTTTGCGGGCGGGCTCGATCATCCGCGCTGGCTCTATGTCCTGCCGAACGGCGACGTGCTGGTGGCCGAGACCAACACGCCGCCCAAGCCCGACGACATGAAGGGCGTCAAGGGCTTCGTCGCCGGCCTCATCATGGGCGGCGCCGGCGCCGGCACAAAAAGTCCGAACCGCATCCTGCTGCTGCGCGACACCAATGGCGACGGCATAGCCGACCAGCGCTTCACGCTCATCGCCGGCCTCAATTCGCCGTTCGGCATGACGCTGGTCGGCAACACACTCTATGTCGCGGACACCGACGCGGTGCTGAGCTTCCCGTACCATGACGGCGATACGCAGATCACGGCGCCGGGCACCAAGATCGTCGACCTGCCCGCCGGCACCATCAACCATCACTGGACCAAGAACGTCATCGCCAGCCCCGATGGCAGCAAGCTGTATGTCACCATCGGCTCGAACAGCAATGTCGGCGAGAACGGCATCGCCGCCGAGGCCGGCCGCGCCGACATCTGGGAGGTCGACCTCAAGACCGGCGCGCACCGCGTCTTCGCGTCCGGCATCCGCAACGGCAACGGCATGGGCTGGGCGCCGGGCGGCGCGCTGTGGGTGGCGGTCAATGAGCGCGACGAGATCGGCAGCGACCTCGTGCCTGACTACATGACCTCGGTGAAGGATGGGGCCTTCTACGGCTGGCCCTACAGCTATTACGGTCAGCACGTCGATATCCGCATGCAGCCGCAGCGCCCGGACCTCGTGAAGAGCGCGATTGCGCCCGACTACGCGCTCGGCGCCCACACCGCCTCGCTGGGCCTCGCCTTCTCGGACGGCGCCAAGCTCGGCGACACCTATGCGCATGGCGTTTTCATCGGCCAGCACGGTTCGTGGAACCGCAATCCGCGCGCCGGCTATCGCGTGATCTTCGTGCCGTTCAATGGCGACAAGCCGAACGGCGCGCCGCAGGAGGTCCTCACGGGCTTCCTCAACGCGGATGGCAAGGCTCAGGGGCGTCCGGTGGGCGTCGTCATAGACAAGCAGGGCGCGCTCCTGGTCGCCGACGATGTCGGCAACACGCTGTGGCGCGTGACGGCGAAGTGATTGTGCGGTGGCGCCGGATGGCCTGCCAACCGAAGCTCGCGCCGCGAGCGTAGGATGGTCGGAGAGAGAGGATTCGAACCTCCGGCCCCCACGTCCCGAACGTGGTGCTCTACCAGGCTGAGCTACTCTCCGAATTTCACGGGAGGCGACCTTATATAGAGAGGCTTCGGGGCCTGCAACGGGCGTTGCGCGGCCACCGCCGGGGCCGCAAAATCGGCCCATGATCCTGGTCGGCCAGTACGATTCGCCCTTTGTTCGCCGTGTCGCGGTGTCGCTGCGCCTGCTCGGTTTACCCTACGAGCACGACACCCGCTCGGTGTTCGGCGATTTCGACTCTATGCGGCGGACCAACCCCCTTGGCCGCATTCCGTCGCTGATCCTGGACGGCGGCGAGACGCTGGTCGATTCCGCGGCCATTCTCGACCATATCGACGAGACGGTCGGGCCGGATCGGGCGCTGATGCCGCCGTCCGGTGCGGCCCGGCGCGCGGCGCTGCAGCGGCTGGCGCTGGCGACCGGTGCCATCGACAAGGCGGGGGCTGCGACCTACGAGCGGCTGGTCCGGCCGTCGCGCTTTCGCTGGCCGGACTGGATCGCGCGCTGCGAGACGCAGGCCGCCGGCGCCTTGGCGGCGCTGGAGGGGGCAGAGTGGCCTGAGCGTTTCGACCAGTCGCACATCACCACGGCCTGCCTGCTGTTTTACTTGCGCCTGAATGCGCCACATCTGCTGGCGCCGGGCTACAAGCGGCTGGAGGTCCTGCTGGCGCGCGCCGACGCCATGGCCGAATTCCAGGCGACGGCTTTCAGCGAATATGCCGTGCCGCGCGCGGTCGATTGAGGCCAAAACCACGCGTTGAAAGGCGGCCGGGCAGGCCCTATGGTCCGCCGCCTTTTGGGGCGTCGCCAAGCGGTAAGGCACTGGATTTTGATTCCAGCATTCGAAGGTTCGATCCCTTCCGCCCCAGCCAGCCTCGCTCGCGAAGCGAATGGAGGGAACTTGCCCCGCCACGCGCCGCATTTGTCGGTCCGCGCTTTGGGTGATATCACCGCTAGCCCAGCGTTTGGGACGGAAAGTAGTGGTCTTCCAGTCGCGTTTCCCCGTCGCAGCGAATTCCAGGCGCTCAAAGATCCATGACCGGAACCGTTTCCGACGACGCGCGTTTTTCTGACGGCGCGACAGGGGCAGGGGGAATTGTGGCCGCCAATCGGTGGATATTGCTGGCGTCGGTGCCGCTGTTCCTGGTGCTGGCCGGCGTCGTCTACCTGACCGTGCTGTTCGCCCAGGGCGAACGGACCGAGCAGGGTTGGGTCATCCACACCTATCAGGTGATCGATTCGCTGCGCACGCTGCTGTCGGACGCGGCCGATGCCGAAACCGGCCAGCGCGGCTACCTGCTGACCAAAAAAGACAGTTTCCTCGCGCCTTATCGAAGTGCGGAAGGACGCATCGAGAGCGACCTCGACCGCTTCCAGTTCCTGACCCGCGACAACCCCGATCAACAGAGGCGGGCGGCGGCCTTGCGCCAATTGCTGAAAGGGCGGCTCAAGATCCTGGATCGGGGGTTGGCGTCCGGCGCGCTCGCCACGCCCGTGCCCGCGCCGCTCATGGCGCTGCTGGAGCAGGGCAAGGCCACCATGGATACGCTGCGGTCCATGGTTTCGCTGGGGCTCGGCGAAGAACTTCACCTGCTGACGCTGCGCACCGAGCAGCGCCATGCCACCGAGCGGGCCGAGATCGTCGCCGCCGTGCTCGCCGTCCTCCTGGCGCTCGGCGTCCTGCTGGCCGCCGCCTTCCTGTTGGCGCGCAACAATGCCCGGCTCGTGGTCAGCGAGGCGATCCGCCGCCGCCAGGCCAGCATTCTGCAGGCGACGCTCGACAACATCCGCGACGGCATCCTCGTTTTCGACGAGCGCGACCGCGTCGCCGCCTTCAACAACGTGTTCTTCCGGTTGATGGATTTTCCCGAGCGCCTCGCGGCCATCGGCGCCACGCTCGACACCTTCAAGGACTTCGACGGCGAAAAGGCGCGCCGCGCCTTCGGCGACGTCGCCATCAGCAACGGCGACGGCCGTTTCGAGCGTTTCGCGCGCGGCGAACGCGACCTCGACGTCTATCGCGCCGCGGTGCCGGGCGCCGGCTTCCTGGTCGCCGCCGCCGACGTGACGGCGCGGGTTCGCGCCGAGGCGACGCTGCGCCAGGCGCAGAAGATGGAAGCCGTCGGCCACCTGACCGGCGGGGTGGCGCACGATTTCAACAACCTGCTGCAGATCATCAGCGCCAATCTCGATCTCGCCGCCGCCGACGCGCGGACAGATCCCAAGACCGCCGAGCGGCTGCAGAACGCGATCTCCGCCGTCGAGCGCGGCTCGCGCCTGACCGGCCAACTCCTCGCCTTCGCGCGGCGCCAGGCGTTGGATCCGCGCGCCATCAATCTCGGCCGCCTTCTGCACGGCATGACCGACCTGCTGCGCCGCACGCTCGGCGAGCGCATCGAGATCGAGGCGATCGACAGCGGCGGCCTGTGGAACACGCTGGTCGATCCGACGCAGGTCGAGAACGCGATCCTCAACCTCGCCATCAACGCGCGCGACGCGATGCCGGACGGCGGCAAGCTGACCCTCGAGGTCGCCAACGCCTATCTCGACGACAGCTACGCCGCGCAGCATGTCGAGGTGAACGCCGGCCAGTATGTCATGCTGGCGGTCAGCGACACCGGCATCGGCATGCCGCCCGAGGTCGTGGCGCGGGTCTTCGATCCCTTTTTCACCACCAAGCCGGAAGGCAAGGGTACCGGCCTCGGCCTGAGCCAGGTGTTCGGCTTCGTCAAGCAGTCCGGCGGCCATGTGAAGGTCTATAGCGAGCCGGGGCAGGGCACGACGGTGAAGCTCTACCTGCCGCGCACGCGCAAGGCGCAGGAGGGTCTGGGCCCGGTCGTCACCACCGACATCGTCGGCGGCAGCGAGACCATCCTGGTGGTGGAGGACGATGCCGGCGTGCGCGCCGCCGTCGTCGATATCCTGGCCGACCTCGGCTACGCCGTGCTCAAGGCCGAGAGCGCCGAGCAAGGCCTCGCCGTCATTTCCAGCGGCGCGCGGATCGATCTGCTGTTTACGGATGTCGTGATGCCCGGTCCGATCAACACGCGCGATTTCGCGCGGCGCGCCCAGGAACTGCGCCCCGGACTCAAGGTGCTCTACACCTCCGGCTACACGCAGAACGCCATCGTCCACAATGGCCGCCTCGACGAGGATGCCTTTCTGCTGTCCAAGCCCTACCGCAAGGACGATCTGGCGCGAAAGCTGCGCAGCCTTCTGGATGGCGGGCCGGCGCCGGCGCGGCCCACCGAGGCCGCCGCCGCTGCCGAGGCCGTGGCCGCCGCCGCGTCCGAAGGCGCGCGCCGCAGGATCCTCGTTGTCGAGGATGTGGCGCTGATCCGCATGACCACCGTCGACATGGTGCAGGAGCTTGGCTACGACACCGCCGAGGCGGGCGACGGCGCCGAGGCGCTGACGATCCTGCAGACCGATCCCGCCATCGCGATCCTGCTGACCGATCTGGGTCTGCCCGGGATGAACGGACGCCAGCTGGTGGCGGAGGCGCTACGCCTGAGGCCCGACCTGAAAGTCATCATCGCCAGCGGCTATTCGACCGAGGATGAAGTGGGCGGCGCCCAGGCAGACATCCTCAAGCTGACCAAGCCGTTCGACATGAACGCGCTGCGCCGGGCGCTGGCGGGCGTGTAGGATGACGCCATGACCAAGGACGAACTCACCCTATGGGCGCGCGGCAATGGCTGGCAGGAGATCGCCGGCCATCTCAGCCTGACCAAGCCGTCGAAGCCGTCGGAAGCGATCGTGCGTCTGATCCTGAAGGGCACCGTCGTCCAGCTCGAGATCAAGAAGCCCGCCGGCAAATGGGAGAAGATCGCGAGCGCCGCCTACGCGGCTATCGAGCCCGATCCCGAGACCGGCTTCCCGCGCGGCCTCGGCCTCGACACGACGGGGCTCGCGCCGCTGATGCAGGACAACAAGCTGCGCGCCGTGTTCGCGAAGAAGCCGGCGACCTGATCGCCGCTGGCGGCCCGCGACGGCATGCCGCCCGGTCGACACGCTGCGTTCAGCGCTGCGGCGCAAAGAAAAAGCCCGCGGACCTCCTGGGTCCGCGGGCTCTGTCGGTCTTGCGCGGCTGCTATTTGAACGGGTGCAGCAGGTCCGGGATGCTGTAGGTCAGCATGGCGACGAAGCCGCCGGTGCAGGTCGAGTGGGGGTCGCCCATATAGGCGCCGCATTTGAGCGTGTTCATGTCCGTGCCGTTGAAGCGGGCGTCGAGTGCGAAATTGTGCCACGTCGCCGTGGCGCCGATGTCGAAATGCGTATACTCGGGCAGGGTGCTGTTGACCCATTGGTGGCCGACATTGCCGCTGATCGACAGCCAGTCGTTGACCGCCCAGGAGGCGCTGCCTTCGAGATAGGCCGAGTTGCCGGTCTCGAAGCTGAAGTCCGGCGAGAAGGCGCCGGTCGCGGTCAGCGTCACCGGACCGAAGGTGTGGGTGAGCTGGACGATGCCCTCGAAATAGCTGGCCGAAATCGAGCCCGGATTGTCCGGATAGGCGTAGTAATAGGCCTCGAGGTTGAGGTCGGTGCCGCCGAGGTCGAAATGCTTGCCGCCATAGATATCGACTTCGACCGAGGTGGTGGTGAACACCCAGTTGATGTTCGACGCCCAGACGCCGGCATACCAGCCGTCGTCGATCGAAAGATTGATCGTGCCCTGGCCGGCGGGATCGCGGTCGTTCTGGCTGATGCCGCGGAAGCGATAGTCGCTGGTGACGTCGACGGCGGCCGAGAGCGTGGTGTCGGCATAGGCGCCGCCGGCCGATGCCAGGACGCCGGTGAGGCTCGCCGCGGCCAGCACCATCTTCAGTCCGAACCTGTTCATTCTCAGCCCTCTTCGTTGTCGCGCACGCAAAGGGCGCGTGCTGCTCTCGGTTCCGACTTTTGAGACTGGGGCATATAAATTCAATACGAAAAGGCCTCTGAATCACACGTTTCTTGCGCCGCCGGAACGGAATCGGGGGGGAGTTGTTGCATTGCAACACGTGATTGCCCGGTGCTTAGGCAGACCGCCGCCCCATTGGGCGTTTGGGCCGGCGTCTAGCGCCGCGCCCCGGCCATCGTCAGGTGCATGCCGCCATCGCTGAGCAGCGTCTCGCCGGTGATGTTGCCCGACTCGGGGCCGGCGAAGAACAGCACCGTCTTGGCGATCTCCTCGCCGTCGGCGACGCGTTGCAAAAGGTTGCGCTTGCCTTCGGCCTCCGAAATCCTGTCGGCAGTCTCCTTGCCGAACTGCTTGACGAACCAGTTGGTGTCGACATAGCCCGGACACACCGCGTTGACGCGCACCTCCGGCGCCAGCGCGCGCGCCAGCGAATAGGTCATGGTGTTGAGCGCGCCCTTCGACGCGGCATAGGCGACCGACGAGCCGATGCCCGCGACGCCGGCGATCGACGAGACGTTGACCACCGCGCCGCTCTTATGCGCTCTGAGGCCCGCGATGCAGGCGCGGATCATCTGGAACGGGCCGATCACGTTGACGGCATAGATGCGCGCGAAATCCTCGGCGCTCAGCCCGTCGAGGTCGGCGTGGTTGGTCACGAACTTTGTCGTGCCGGCATTGTTGACCAGGATGTCGATGCGGCCCCATGCCTCCTCGGCGGCGCGTGCCAGCCGGCGGCAGTCGGCATCCTCGGCGACGTCGCCCTGCACGACGCGGACCTCGGCGCCGGCGCCGCGCACCGCTTCGGCCGTCGCCTCCGCCTCAGCGGCGCTTTTGGTGTAGTTGACGACAATATGGGCCCCGCGCCGGGCCAGGCCCAGCGCCACCGCGGCCCCGATTCCGGTTGCCGAGCCTGTGACAATTGCCACCTTGCCGCTGAGATCGCCCTTTTCCATCTGCCTCTTGCCGCCCGCATCTGATACTGCTGCGGCAATCGTACAGGCCCGGCCCGAGGCCGCAAGGAGCCGTCATCGCTATCTCCGCCGACGTCCTGCCCGAGATCGCGCACCGCACCCGCCGCCATACCCAGGCGGCGGCGCCGCTGCGCATCGTGCTGGTGCGGCATGGCAGGCCGGCGATCCCGACCAGTCCGCGCACCTCGCATCGCGAGTTCCGCACCTATATCGACGACTACGAGGCCGCGGGCCTCGACCCTTCGAGCGCGCCGCCCGAAGAGCTGCAGGATCTCGTCAAGGAACTTGGCGCCGTCTACACCTCGGGCCGGCCGCGCGCCACCGACAGCGCCAAGGCGCTGGCGCCCAATGCCGAGCTGATCGCCGATCCGTTGTTCGCGGAGGCGCCTTTGGCGTCGCCGCGCATTCCCCTGCTGCGTATGACCGTGCCCAAATGGGCGGTGATGGCGCGCATCCTGTGGCATGCCGGCTACCACCCGGAGATCGAGAACTACCGCAAGGCCAAGCACCGCGCCGCCGAGGCTGCCGCCATCCTGATGGCGCGCGCCGGCGCCGAGGGTGTCACCGCGCTGGTGGCGCACGGCTATTTCAACGCCATGATCGGACGCGAACTGCGCCGCCGCGGCTTTCGCCGCACCGGCGCGCACCGCGTGAAATACTGGAATGCGGTGATCTACGAACTGCCTTAGAACGCCGTTGTCGCGCCCGCTTTCGCACGCATGCAGACATTCTAAGTTTCGGGAGAACCGGGAGCCGCGCATGAGCGAGAGCAAAGTCGAAGTAAAAGCCGCCGACGGCACCGCCGAGGCGTTCCTCTACACGCCGTCGTCGGGCGCCGGCCCCTGGCCCGGCGTCGTCTATCTCACCGATATCATGGGCATCCGCGGCGCCTATCAGAAAATGGCGCAGCGCCTGGCCGACCAGGGTTACGTCGTGCTGCTGCCCAACATCTTCCATCGCGGCACCAAATTGCCCGTGCTCGATTTCGTGCCGCAGATGGGCGACGAGAAGACGATGAAGCGCATGGGCGAACTGCGCGCCAGCCTGCCCAACGACAAGATGGGGCCGGACGGCGCCGCTTATACCGATTTCCTGCTGGCGCAGTCGAACGTGAAGGGACCCAAAGCCGGCGTCGTCGGCTATTGCTTCACCGGTTCGATGGCGGTGCGCACCGCTTCTGCCGCGCCGGACAGGCTCGCCGCCGCCGCGTCGTTCCACGGCGGCGGTCTGTACACGGATCAACCCGACAGCCCGCATCTGCTGCTGCCGAAGATCAAGGCGCGGCTCTATTTCGGCCACGCAGTGCAGGACCGTTCGATGCCGGCCGAGGTCATCGCGAAATTCGAGGCGGTCCTGAAGGCGTGGCCGGGCCGAAGCGAAAGCGAAACCTACGAAGGCGCCCTGCACGGCTAGTGCGTGCCGGGACGGCCGGAGGTCTATAACGAGGCGCAGGCGGAGCGGGCGTTCGGGAAGATGGTGGAGTTGTTTGATGCGGAGTTGAAGTAGCGCCGCCCTACAGCATCGCCGGGATCACCCTATCCGGCGGCTTATGCCCGTCCGCGAAGGTCTTGATGTTGATGATGACCTTCTCGCCCATGTCGATGCGGCCCTCGATCGTCGCCGAGCCCATATGCGGCAGCAGGACGACGTTCTTCAATTTCAAAAGTTTGGGGTTCACCGCCGGCTCGTGCTCGAAGACGTCGAGGCCGGCGCCCGACAGCTGCCCCGCCTCCAGCATGCGTGCCAGCGTGTTCTCGTCGATCACTTCGCCACGCGCCGTGTTGACGATATAGGCGCTCGGCTTCATCAGCTTGAGGCGCCGCGCCGAGAGCAGGTGATAGGTCGCCGGCGTGTGCGGGCAGTTGACGCTGACGATATCCATGCGCGCCAGCATCTGGTCGAGGCTCTCCCAATAGGTTGCCTCCAGCTCGTGCTCGAGGTCGGCGTGCACGGGCTTGCGGTTGTGATAGTGGATCTGCAGGCCGAAGGCCTTGGCGCGCCGCGCCACCGCCTGGCCGATGCGGCCCATGCCGACGATGCCCAGGCGCTTGCCGTAGATGCGGTGGCCGAGCATCCAGCTCGGCGACCAGCCCTTGAAATGGTCGTCCTCGAGCTCCTTGACGCCTTCAACCAGCCGGCGTGGCACCGCCAGGATCAGCGCCATCGTCATGTCGGCAGTGTCCTCGGTCAGGACGCCCGGTGTGTTGGTGACGACGATGCCCTTGTCGAGCGCGGTCTTGACGTCGATGTTGTCGACGCCGGTGCCGAAATTGGCGATCAGCTTGAGGTTCGGCCCGGCCCGTACGATGACCTTGGAATCGATCCGGTCGGTGACCGTCGGCACCAGCACGTCGGCCTTTTGCATGGCCTCGATCAGCTCGGCCTGGCCCATCGGCCGGTCGTCGACGTTCAGCCGCGCGTCGAACAACTCGCGCATGCGGGTTTCGATCGCATCGGGAAGCTTGCGCGTGACGATGACGAGCGGCTTTCTCGGGGGCATTGCGGGCCAAACCTTGTCGGACGGACGCCGGTTAACGGGGTCCGTCCGGTATTAACAGATGAGGCAGGGGGGTCAAGGATGCTAGGCAAAGCTCTGCGTCATGGCCGAATAGACGAGGGTCCTGAGGTCGCGGCGCAGGGTCAGCCGCGCGTCGGTGCCCATGACCTGGGTCATGAAGACGACGGCCAGGTCCTCCTTGGGGTCGATCCAGAACGCGGTCGAGGCCGCGCCGCCCCAGAAGAACTCGCCCGGTGTGCCCGGCACCCGGGTCAGCGTCGGGTCCATGGTGACGCCGCAGCCGATGGAGAAGCCGACGCCGTTATAGCCCGCCTCGCTGAACGTCACCGCCGCCGACAGGTCGCTGAGCAGCTTGTTGCCGGGCAGGAGGTTGAGGCTGAACATCTGCACGGTCTTGGGCGAGAGAATTTGCACGCCGTCCAGCGTGCCGCCGCCCAGCATCATGCGGCAGAACCGCATGTAGTCGCTCGCGGTGGAGACGAGGCCCCCGCCGCCCGATTCCAGCCTGGGCGGCTCGGCATAGGTCGACTTGCCGGCATCGTCCTGGATGCGCAGGCCGCCCTTGCCGTCGGGCATGTAGCAGGAGGCGAAGCGGTCCATCTTCGACGCCGGCACGCTGAACGACGTGTCCGTCATGCCCAGCGGCTCGAACAGACGCGTGCGCAGGAACTCGCCGAAGGTCTGGCCCGACAGTTTCTGGACGAGATAGCCCATCACGTCGATCGACACCGAGTAGTTCCAGAACTCGCCGGGCGAGAAATCGAGCGGAATTTTCGCGAGCTGCTCGACGAAGGCGTCGAGACCGCCCGGCGTCTGGAAGTCGCCGACCTTCTGGCCCCGGTATTCGGCGTCCACCGCCGTGCGCGACATGAAGCCGTAGGTCAGGCCCGAAGTGTGCGTCACGAGATCGACGACCTTCATCGGCCGCTTGCACGGCGTGGTGAGGAATTGGCCCGCCGTGTTGGCGACCAGGCTCGGCATGCCGCTGGCGTAGACGCGCAGATTCTTCCACGACGGGATATGCGTCGCGACCGCATCCTCGAGCCCGAGCTTGCCTTCCTCGGCCAGCATCATCAGCGCCACCGCGGTGATCGGCTTGGTCATCGAGTAGATGCGGAAGATCGCGTCCTCGCGCATCGCCTTGCCGCGCTCGAGGTCCATCGCGCCGGCCATGCCGGTATGCGCCAGCGCGCCCTTGCGCCAGACCTGCGTCAGGATGCCGGGCAGCAGCCCGGAATCGACATAACGCTCCGTCATCACCCGATCGAGCGTCGCCAGGCGCTTGCTCGACAATCCCACGCTTTCCGGTTTGGCCATGTTGCTCTCCCGATGTCTCCTGGAATCAGCTTAACGCCGTCCAAACACCCCTGTCATGGCCCGCTGCTTAATCCTCCCCCGCTTGCGGGGGAGGTGGCACGCCACTTCGGGCGTGACGGAGGGGGCGGGACTGGGCTCGCGCGTCGGAGCCGCCCCCTCCGCCTCGCTGCGCTCGGCACCTCCCCCGTGAACGGGGGAGGATGAGAAGCATCGTTTTTTCGAAAAACCGGTATCTTTTCCGTTGCGGCAGCCTCCGCCCAGCGGGATAATCGTCCCAAGAGCAATAAAGGGAGAACGCGCATGGCTTGGGATTTTGAGACCGACCCGGAATACCAGAAGAAGCTCGACTGGGTCAGCGAGTTCATCGAGACCGAGGTCGAGCCCCTGACGCATATCGGCGTCGGCCTGGGCGGCGTGAAGTCCAAGACCTATTTGAAAGCGGTCCGTCCGTTGCAGGCCAAGGTCAAGGAGATGGGCCTGTGGGCCTGCCACCTGACGCCCGATCTCGGCGGCCAGGGCTACGGCCAGGTCAAACTGGCGCTGCTCAACGAGCGGCTCGGCCGCGTCGGCCTCGCGCCCGTCGTGTTCGGCTGCCAGGCGCCCGACACCGGCAATGCCGAGATCATCGCGCATTACGGCACCAAGGAGCAGAAGGAGCGCTATCTGTGGCCGCTGCTCAACAACGAGATCACCTCGGCCTTCTCGATGAGCGAGCCGACCGGCGGCTCCGACCCGCTCTACTTCAAGACCAAGGCCGAGCTGCACGGCAATGAATGGGTGATCAACGGCGAGAAATGGTTTTCCACCGGCGCCCGCAACGCCGAAGTGCTCGTCGTCTATGCGGTGACCGATCCCGAGCACAAGGATCCCTACAAGCGCATGAGCATGTTCCTGGTGCCGAAGAAGACGCCGGGCGTGAAAATCCTGCGCAATGTCGGCGTCGGCGGCCAGCAGGGCGGCAATGAAGGCTATGTCCAGTACACCGACGTGCATGTGCCGTTCGACGCAATGCTGGGGCCGCGCGGCGCCGCGTTCGAGCTCGGCCAGGTCCGCCTCGGCGGCGGCCGCGTGCATCACGCCATGCGCACCGTCGGTCAGTGCCAGAAGGCGCTCGACCTGATGTGCCAGCGCGCCGTGTCGCGCTCGACGCGCGACGGCAAGCTCGGCGACTATCAGATGGTCCAGGAGCAGATCGCCGACAGCTATATCCAGCTGCAGCAGTTCCGCCTCATGGTGCTGCACGTCGCCTGGCTGATCGACAAGCACAAGGACTACAAGAAGGTGCGAAAGGACATCGCCGCCGTGAAGGTCGCGATGCCCAAGGTCTATCACGACATCGCGTCGAACGCCCTGCACATCCACGGCGCGCTCGGCGTCTCCAACGAGATGCCGTTCATGGGCATGGTGACCTCGTCCTTCGTGATGGGCATCGCCGATGGTCCCACGGAGGTGCACAAGGTCACGGTCGCCAAGCAGCTGCTCAAGGACTACCGCCCCGACAACGATCTGTTCCCATCCTACCACATCCCCAAGGTGCGCGAGCGGGCCCGCGAAAAGCACGCCGACCTCGTCGCCGAACTCAAGGAAGAATGGGCCCAGCGGGCGCAAAGCATCGACGCGCTATAGGCTCGATGATCGACATGGCGCGGGGAAGGGGCCGAAAACGGCGCCTTCCCCGAACGCTGTGCGCGTGGCAATAATCTCCCATCGCTATTGCAGAGAGACCTCTCATGACCCTTCCCGCCGGTTGGCCCGCCATGTCCATTGCCGAGGCGACCGCGCTTCTCACCGCGCCCGGCACGCGGCTCGAGATGGACACCGTCACCATCCGCGGCGTCCCCACTCGCGTCTGGAAGAACTGTCCGCCGACCAACAAGGAAGTCTTCCTCGCCGGGCGCCAGTTCGGGGACCGCGAATTTCTTGTCTACGAGGATGACCGCTGCACCTTCGAGAGCTTCGCCCGGGCCACGCTGAAGCTTGCGGCGCAGCTTATGGCCGACGGCGTCAAAAAGGGCGATCGCATCGCGATCATCATGCGCAACCTGCCCGAATGGGTGGTGGCGTTCTATGCCGCCGAGCTGGTCGGCGCCATCGTCACGCCGCTCAACGCCTGGTGGACGGGACCGGAGCTGGAATACGGCCTCGTCGATTCCGGCACCAAACTCGCCTTCGTCGATGCCGAGCGCCTGGAGCGGATCACCGAGCACCTCGTCAACTGCCCCGCGCTCAAGCGCATCTATGTCAGCCGTTTCGCCGACGCGGACCTGCCCAGCCCGATCGTGCAGCGGCTGGAAGACGCGATCGGCAAGGTCAATGACTGGGGCAAGCTGCCGCCGGGCGATCTGCCGGCCGTCGACCTCGCGCCCGACGACGACGCGACCATCCTCTACACCTCCGGCACGACCGGCCGGCCCAAGGGCGCGCTCGGCACCCATCGCAACATGACGTCGAACATCATGGCGGCGGGGTTTTCCGCCGCGCGCAACTTCCTGCGCCGCGGCGAGCCGGTGCCGGTCGTCGCCAATCCGCTCGACGCGCCGCAGCGTTCGACGCTGCTCTCGGTGCCGTTCTTCCATGCCACCGGCTGCTTCGCCGTGCTCGGTCCGACCGTCGTCTCTGGCGGCAAGATCGTGCTGATGCGCAAATTCGAGGCCGAGAAGGCCATGGCGCTGATCGAAAAGGAGAAGATCAACAGCGCCGGCGGCGTGCCGACGATCGCCTGGCAGATTCTCGAGCATCCCAATCGCCACAAATACGACCTGTCGTCGCTCGAAGCCGTCGCCTATGGCGGCGCGCCGTCGGCGCCCGAGCTGGTCAAGCAGATCAAGCAGAACTGGCCGAAATCGGCGCCGGGAAACGGTTGGGGCATGACCGAGACCTCGGCCACCTGCACCACGCATTCCGGCGAGGATTATGAGAACCGCCCGACCTCCTGCGGCCCGCCGGTCGCGGTCTGCGATCTCAAGATCATGGATGTCGAAGGCACGCGCGAGCTGGCCGTCGGCGAGGTCGGCGAGTTGTGGGCGCGCGGTCCCAACATCGTCAAATGCTACTGGAACAAGCCGGAAGCCTCGGCCGCGACCTTCGTCGACGGCTGGGTGCGCACCGGCGACCTCGCGCGTCTCGACAGCGAAGGCTTCTGCTTCATCATCGACCGCGCCAAGGACATGCTGATCCGCGGCGGCGAGAACATCTACTGCATCGAGGTCGAGAACGTCCTCTACGATCATCCCGCCGTGATGGACGCGGCACTGGTGGCCGTGCCGCACAAGCAGCTCGGCGAGGAGCCCGGCGCCGTGGTGCATCTCAAGCCCGGCATGCACACGACGGAGGAGGAACTGCGCCAGTTCGTCGCCGGCAAGCTCGCCGCGTTCAAGGTGCCGGTGAAGGTCGTGTTCTGGCCCGAGACCCTGCCGCGCAACGCCAACGGCAAGATCCTGAAGACGGAGCTCAAGAAAATCTTCGCCGAGCCGCAATAACAGCGCGGCGTGCAGCGATTATGGCTTGTGCCGCTTTGCGCTGCGTCACTGATCGGTCAGACCCACACCCCGCCCTTGTCGCTGGTGCAGCCGATGGCGCGGTAGGCGGCATCGACCAAGGACTGGCCGCGGTCGTTCAGCATGATGCCCTGGCCCATCTGGTTCATCGCGTAGCCGAAGCTCATCCGTGCGGGCGGATCGGCAAAGCCTATGGAACCGCCGGCGCCGACATGGCCGAAGGCGGCTTCGGACAGGATGGCGGAGCTGTTGGCGGCGTTCTCCAGTCTGCGGTTGTCCATCGATTTCATGAAGCCGAGCGAGAAGCGTGTCGGGATCTGCAGCGTCGCATCCTCGTGCGTCGCGACGCTGACCTGGCCCATGCGCGTCAGCGTGTCGGCGCCGACGTAGCGCTTGCCGTTCAGGCTGCCGCCATTGGCGAGCGGCGCGTAGAGACCGGCGAGGCCCCGGCCGTTCGACACGCCGGTCGCCGAGCCGATCTCGGCGGCGCGGGCGTCGCGCGAATTGGGATCGAAGCCGCCGCCGTTCAGCAGGAAACGGCCGGTCGGCCCCGTCGGATCGGCCATCATCGCGAGCGCGATGCGCGAGGTGGCCATCGCCGCGTCGGGCGGCGGCGAGATGACCAGCGCGACCTTGCTCTCATGTTCTTGCGGCAGTCCCATCCAGAATTCGATGCCGAGCGGGCCCGCGATCTCGTCTGCCAGGAATTTTCCCATGCGCTTGCCGGTGCTGCGGCGGACCATCTCGCCCACGGTCCACGCCGCCGTCACGCCGTGATAGCCGTTGCGCGTGCCGGGCTTCCAGAACGGCGTTTCCGCCGCCAGCTGCGCGCACATATAGTCGTAGTCGTAATAGGCGCCCTGCTTGAGCTGCTCGCGCAGACCGGGCACGCCGACCGAATGATCGAGCATCATGTTGACCAGCGCGTCTTCCTTGCCGTTGCTCGCGAACTCCGGCCAGTATTTGGCGACCTTGGCGTCGAGATCGAGCAGGCCGCGATCCGCCGCCATGTGGGCGCAGAATGCCGAGGCGCCCTTGGTGCATGAGAACACGACGCACACCGTGTCGCGCTCCCAGGCTGGACCGCCGTCGGCCTTCTGCCCACCCCACAGATCGACCACCGTCCTGCCGTCCAGCGTGATGCCGACCGCGGCGCCGATCTCGCCGCGCTTTTCGAAATTCTCGGCGAAAGCATCGGCTACGCCCGCGAATTTGCTGTCGCAGGTCCCGCTGATCGTGCCGCGTGACGTCTTGCGTTCGATGCTATTCATGGTTCCCGTCCCGGTTTTGCGGCGAGCTTCCGGGGATCGTGCGTCGCTGTCAAACCGGAACGGATGTGATAGACCGCCCCATGGCCGATCTGCGCGTCACGTCCACCATCCTCATCGCCGACGGCGAACTGAGCGAGAGCTTCATCCTTTCCTCCGGCGCGGGCGGGCAGAACGTCAACAAGGTGGCGAGCGCGGTGCAGCTGCGTTTCGATGTGCTGCATTCGCCGAGCCTGCCCGACGACGTTCGTGTGCGCCTGCTGCGGTTGGGCGGCCACCGCCTGACCAAGGACGGCGTCCTGGTGATCAGCGCGCGCGAATCGCGCGACCAGGTGCGCAACCGCGAGATCGCGCGGCAAAAGCTGGCCGAGCTGGTGCGGGCCGCCAGCTATGTGCCCAAGAAGCGCAAGCCCACCAGGCCGACCAAGGCCAGCAAGGAGCGCCGCATCGATGCCAAGAAGCGCAATGCGCGCAACAAGCAGCAGCGGTCCAGGCGGTTCGAGGACTGACGCCTACGATTTCTTCTCCGCCGCCTCGACCTTGCGCTGCGCTTCGGCCCATTGCGCCGCGTCGGCGCGTCCAGGTGCCGGCGGCGTCTGGCCGGCGGCCCGCATGCGTTCGGCGATCTGGCGGCCGAGGGCGACGACCTTGGGGATCTCGCCATCGGCGAGTGGCGGCATGTATTTCTTGCGCGCCATCGCCTTCTCGACATAGGGCGCCAGCTCTTGGGCCTTCTTGTGGACGCGTTCGGCTTCCTTTTCCTTGAACTCCGGCATGACCTCTTTGGCGAACAGGTCGAGCGCTTCGCAGATGTGCTCGTGCTTGTTGCGGCCGCCTTGCTGGATGAAGGCGACCTGGTCGACGCCGGCCTCCTGGAAACCGCGCATATGCGCACGTAACTGCTCCGGCGTACCGATGCCGCCTTCGCCGCCGGCGCCCGGTGCGTCCGGTCCAGCCGCGGCCTGCGCCTTTTCGAAGGCGGCCCAGATGTCGGTGCGGCCGGGGGTGTGCTCGCCGAAGCCGTAATGGTGCCCCAGCGCGTAGCCGAAGAAGCGAAAGCCCATCAGCCCGCGCCGCCGCGCCTCGGCTTCGTCCTTGTGCACCGAGAAGCTCGACACCATGCAGATATTGGGGTTCACCGCACGGCCGATCGGCACGCATTCCTCCTTGAAGATGCGGTAATAGTCGTCGACCCATTGCTTGGCTTCCTTGGGATCGACAAAGGCAAAGGTCAGCGCACCGATGCCCAGCCGCGCCGCCAGCTTGATGGTCTCGCGGTTGGAGCACGCGACCCAGAGCGGCGGATGCGGCCGCTGCACCGGCTTGGGCACGACGTTGCGGCAGGGCATCTCGAAATACTCGCCCTTGAAGCCGGGATAGGGATCCATCGCCATCATGTTGGCGCACTGCTCGACAGCCTCGAGCCATTGGTTGCGCTTCTGCTCCAGCGGCACGCGATAGCCACCGAGTTCCAGCAGCGCCGAGCTTTCGCCGGTGCCCCATTCGACGCGGCCGTTCGAGACCAGATCGAGCGTCGCGATGCGCTCGGCGACCCGCGCCGGGTGGTTGTAGTTCGGCGGCATCAGCGTGATGCCGTGGCCGAGGCGGATATTCTTGGTGCGCTGCGAACAGGCGGCCAGGAACACTTCCGGCGCCGAGGAATGCGAATATTCCTCCAGGAAATGGTGCTCGACCTCCCAGGCATTGTCGATGCCGAGCCGGTCGGCGAGTTCGACCTGGTCGAGCGCGTTCTGGAACAGCTTGAGTTCGTCGCCGTCGTTCCACGGCCGCGGCAGCTGATGCTCGTAAAAGATGCCGAATCGCATGGCCGTCTCCTGTTCAGGTTTTTTGCGTCGCGGCGGCCTGCATCGCGGCGCGCTGCGCCATGCGGCGCTGCTGCTCCTCGGGGTCCCAGGCGTGGCGCGGGCCCGTCGTCATGCCGCCATCGACCACGATATGCGTGCCGGTGACGAACTCCGAATCGTCGCTGGCGAGATAGAGGCAGGCCCTGGCGATGTCGGCCGGCAATCCGCCCTTGGGAATGGGCTGGGCGTCCGGCGCCATCTGCGTCATGCCGGACTTGATCTGCTCGAGCATCGCGTCGGGCGCACCCATGGCGCGGGCGCCGGCGGCGAAGATGTCGGTCAGGATCAGGCCGGGGCAGATCGCATTGACGCGAATCTTCGCGCGCCCCAGTTGCGCGGCACTGACCGTCGTCAGGTGAATCACGCCGGCCTTGGCGACGGAATAGGCGATGGGCCCCGCGCCGGCCTGCAGCGCGGCGACCGAGGCGGTGTTGATGATCGAGCCGCCGCCGCGCGCCTTCAGGAACGGCACAGCGTAGCGGATGCCGAGCGCCACGGAGCGCAGCAGCAGGTTCATCGAGCGGTCCCATGCTTCGCCCGTCATGTCCTCGATCGTATTCGGGCTGCCGCCGGCGCCTGCATTGTTGAACACGATGTCGAGGCCGCCGAACTGGTCGTGCGCCGCCTGCATCGTCGCTTTGATGTCGTCTTCCTGCGTCACATCGCAATGGTGGAACTTCACCTGGCCGTTGAAGCGGCGCTCCAGCTCGCGTCCGCGCTCGTCCTGGACGTCGGCGGCGAGCACGCGCGCGCCCTCGGCGACGAACAGCTCGACAGTTCCGAGCCCGATGCCGGAGGCGGCGCCGGTGATGACGGCAATCTTATCTTTCAAGCGGTCCAAGAAGTCCTCCTCAGCGTGAAAACACGCCCATCAGCATGGGCTTGGCGTACAGCGCCGGGGCGCCCTCGGCGGCGACGTCGGGAATCGTGAACGGCAGGTCGGACGCCGCGTTCAGCGTCGCGTTGAGCATTTGGGCGGCGATATAAGGATCGACGGCGCGGATCGAACCCTGCGCCACGCCATCGGAGATCATCGCGGCGAAGCGCTCGGAGACCCGGTTGGCGCGTTCGACCATGGCGATGCGCATCTGCTCGGGCAGGGCGCTGAGCGCCGACGAGCGCAGCAACGGTCCACGCTCGGAGAGCTGGAATTCTACCAGCGTCGCCGCGGCGGAGGCGATGCGCTGCCAATAGTCGCCGCTCTCGGCCAGCGCGGCCGACTGGACGCGCCGCATGACGTCGAAGGTGCGCTCGAAGCATTCCACCACCAGGTCGTCCTTGGCGTCGTTGTGATGATAGAACGAGCCCTTGGTGACGTTGAGCTGCTCGGAGATCTTCTCGACCGAGGCGCCGCGATAGCCGCGCTGGTTGATCAGCCGCGTCGCCGCGGTGAGGAAGGTCTCGCGCTGGCTTTCCTGTGCGTCCTGCGGCGGCGGCAATTCGGGCAGCCGCGCCGGATGCCACACCGCGCCCTCCGGCGCCACGCCATGCGCCATGATGTCGAACATGCGGTCGCGGACACGGCCGTAATCGTCGAGGTCGTAGCGCGGCAGCCAGGTCACCGACCAGTAGAGCTGCTCCATCAGCATATGCGTGCGCGCCGTCGACATGCGCCGGTCGAGCCACTCATAGCCGGGCCCGCGAAACAGCGAGCGCACCTTGCGGAAGAACTGGCCATAGGCCTTGCCGACGATCGGTAGGTGCGGCTCCTTCAGCGCGCGGATGTCGTTGAACACCGCGATGGGCGCTTCCTCGCCTTCGCGGATGCGCCGGTGCAGGTCGAGATAAAGTTCGAGGAATTTCAAGAGCCGCTGCGGCGGCTCGGCCTCCTGCAGCGCCGCCGAGATCAGCGCGTCGAAGCGCTCGATGCCGCGCAAATAGCAGGCGACCGCCAGGTCCTCCTTCTTCTTGAAATAGTAGGTGACGCTGGTGGTGATCAGATCGACGCTCGCCGCCACATCGGCCAGCGTCATGCCGCGCACGCCGCGCCGGTTGAGGATGCCGGCCGCCGCCGCGATGATCGCTTCCTTCTTCTTGTTGTAGCGGTCGGTAGAGGTGGTCAAGGATGCTCCGAAGCCGGCATGTATGCGGCTTCCGCGGCGAGCTTGCGCAGGTTCTCCTCGTGGTCCTTGCGGTCGATCGGAAAGCGCGAGATGACGGTGATGCCGATGCCGTACAATAGCACTACCGACGGCAGATAGACGAGCGCCATGTTGCGGATGACCGTCGGATCGACATGGCCCGGCATCGCATTGCTCGGAAAGCCGACGAGCCACAGCAGCAGCGAGGACAGCAGGATGCCCAATCCCGACACCGCCTTCGCCATGAAGCTGGAACCGGCGAAGAACAAGCCTTCGGAGCGCCGCTTGGTCTTGAGTTCGCTGTCCTCCACCACGTCGGCCAGCATCGCGGTCATCAGGATCGAGCTGCCGATCGTCATCGCGCCCGAGATCGCGGCGAACACGAACAGCGTCGGCACCAGCCAGGGCGAGGCGTTCGTCCAGAATACGCCGAACAGGCGCAGCATGATCGGGAAGATCGAGATGAACAGGCCGGCCGCGAACAGCGTCACCGCGCCGATGCGCTTGCCCAATCGCTTGGCGACCGGAAGCGCGATCACGAAGGCCAGGACGAAGGCGACGACGGTGCCGAAGCCCAGGATCACGATCTTGGCGCTGGTCAGCTCCCAGAAATAGGTGCCCAGATAGATCGCCATCGCGAAGACGAGCCCGGTGGCCGCGCCGAACGCGATCTGTGCCAGCATCAGGATGAGGAACGCCCGGTTATAGGCGGTCTCCCACATCTGCTTGGCGTATTCCCACAGCGATGGCGCGCGTGCCGGCGGCTTGCGCAGGATCGGAATGAATTTGTGGGTGCCCGCGGCCGAGATCAGGATCGCCGCGAACATCAGGACGGCGGCCAGTATGCCGTAATGCGCATAGCCGGTCTCGTTGAGCTGGCCCACCTTGTGCGCCGCGGCGGGCCTCAGGAACACGCCCAGCGCCAGCAGGTACATCGTCATGCCGCCGGTCCAACCGAAGAACGTGCGATAAGCCGAAAGCGCGGTGCGCTGATCGTAATTGTCCGTCAGCTCGGGGTTCAGCGCGGAGCTGGGGATCTCGTAGAAACTGATGAAGGTCCGGACCACGACGGCGACGATGAAAAGATAGATCAACAGCGCGCCCTGGCTCCAATGCGGCGGATTCCACAGCAGCAGATAGCTGATCGCGACCGGCAGGGCCGACAGATAGAGCAGGGGATGGCGGCGTCCCCAGCGCGTGTGCAGATTGTCCGAGAATTGGCCGATGATCGGATCGAACACGGCGTCGATGCAGAGCGCGCTGAACAGAACCAGCCCCACCAGTTGCGACGGCAGATGCATCACCTGATTGTAGAACAGCAACAGGATGGTCTGGAAGCCGTTGTCCTTGATGCCGAACGCTATGGAGCCGAAGCCATAGAACAATTTCGTGCGCAGGCTGCCGACGTCGCGCTGCAACGCTTCGGGGCTCGATTGGGCATCCATCACGTCACCGGCGGCGCGGCAACGATGGCGACGGCGGCTTCGGCCTCCGTCTCGTTGAGCAGCCTTATGTTCTCGTTGTGCAGTTCGCGGCTGATGCGATAGCGCGACAGCAACAGGATGCCTATGCCGTAGAAGAACACCATGCAGGGCAGGTAATAGATCGCCAGATGGTGGATGGCGTCCGGCGTCGGCGTCGCCTGGCCCGACATGCCGGCGAACTGCAGCACCTGGCCGGCGATGAGCGTTCCGGCGCCCGACAGAAGCTTGCCGATGAAGCCGATGAAGGCGAAGAACAGGCCTTCCGAGCGCCGGCCGGTCTTCAGCGCGCTGTCGTCGACCACGTCGGCCATCATCGAACTGAACAGGATGAGGCAGGCGATTCCCATCAGGACCGACAGCGAGCGCTCGAGGAACAAAAGCACCAGAAGGGCGGTCGAGCCGTTCGGCGGAAAGAACCCGATCAGGCGCAGCGAGATCGGCGCGGCGGTCAGGACCACGCAGAAGAAATAGAACAGCAGGGCTGCATTCTTCTTGCCGAGCGGCCTGCTGAGCGGGCCGGCGAGTACCGGCGCCAGGAAGGCGGCGAGCAGGCCGACGAAGCCGAACAGCCCGATCTGCTTGGTCGAGAGCTGCCAGAAATAGGTGTTGAAGTAGATCACAAGTGCGGCGCCGATGCTGATCGCTACCGTGCCGAAGATCGCCGCGCCCACCAGCGTCAGGAATTGCGGATGCCACAGGCTCGTGCCCATCTCGCGGAACATCTGCGGCAGCGTGATGCGTCGCTCCTCGGGCACGCGGAACAGCGGGATGTAGCGATGCGTGCCGCGCGCGGAAACCAGGATGCTCACCACCATGACGATGGACGACACCAGGGCGAAATAGGGGTAGCCGGCCGGATTGAGCTGGCCATCCTTGTGCAGCGCGTCGGAGAACAGCAGGAAGCGATAGGTCACGACGTTGATGCCCACGCCCGCCAGGACGCCGAACAGGTAGCGGACGGAGACGAAGCTGGTGCGCTGGTCGTAGTCGTCGGTCATCTCCGGCACCAGGGCGGCGCTCGGGATCTCGTACATGGTGATGAAGGTGCGCACGAGGATCGCCATCACGACGAGATAGACGAACAGCGCGCCGTGCGACCAGTGCGGCGGCACCCACAGGAAATAGTACGACACCGCGACCGGCACGGCGGAAAAATACATCAGTGGGTGGCGGCGGCCCCAGCGCGTGCGCAAGCCGTCGGAAAACTGGCCGACGATGGGATCGGCGAAGGCGTCGAACACCAGGACGAGCGCGATGGCGAAACTGACCTCGGCGGGCGGCAGGCCGACGACGCGGTTGTAGTAGAACAGCAGCAGCGTCCCGAAACCGAAATCCTTGATCCCGTATGCGACCGAGCCGAAGCCGTAGAACAGCTTGGCGCGCCAGGAGCCGAGTTCGGCGCGGGAGACGGGGGTGCTCATGATCGGTCCTTCGTGTGTTGTTCAGGCGCGGCGCGGCTGCGGGGCGATAAAGGCGTCCTCGTCGATGCCGGCGCTGCTGCCCGGCGCGGAAGCCTCGGCCAGCGCCGCCGCTTCGGCAAGGCTCTGGAGGTTGTGCTCATGGGTCTTGCGGTCGATGCGATAAAAGGTGATCAGCGAGATCGCGACGATCCACAGCACGATCTGCACCGGCATATAGATCAGCACCAGATTGCGCACGGCGTGGGGCGCGATGATGTCGATGTTCGCCGGCGTCGCCTGTTTGGGAAAATGCACCACGTCGATCAGAAGACCGGCCAACAGAATGCCAAGTCCCGACGTCGCTTTGCCGACGAAGCTAAGCGACGCCGAGAACAACCCCTCCGACCGCCGCCCGGTGCGGATTTCGCTGTCCTCGACCACGTCTGTGATCATCGAGGCGATCAGGATGCCCGACGCGATGGCGAGCGCCAGCCCGATGGTCACGGTGCTGAAGAAGATGAGCAGCAGCGTCGGCGAGCCGTCCGGCGGCAGCAGGCCGAGCAGCTTCAGCGTCATCGCGATGTTGTTGACGAACAGCGAGCCGAAGGCCGTGGCGATGAAGGCCCGGCGTTTCTCCAGCCGGGCCGAGGCGAACGGCGCCAGCGGCACGGCGAGGATCGCCGCGAGCAAGGCGGCAGCGCCCAGCACGGAGAGCTGCTGCGGAGAGAACCGCCAGAAGAACGTCGCGAAATAGGTTCCCAGCACCGAGCCCAGGCCGAGCGCCATGCTGCCGAACAGGCTGGCAACCGTCACGACCAGCAGGGACCGGTGCGACAGGCTCTCGTACATTTCGCGCACGAGCTGCGTTATCGTCGGGCGCGGGCGCGCGGGCAGCTGCTTCATATATTTGATGCGTGAATGTGTGCCGGCGGCGGACAGCAGGATGCTCGTCATCATCACCAGCGCCGCCATGACGCTGTAGGAGAAATAGCCGTGGCGATTGAGCAGGCCGAGAGGATTGGCCGGCGTCTTGGCCATGAATATGCCCAGCGCAATGGCGATCGTTATGCCGCCACCGACGGTGCCGAATAGGAAGCGGAACGCCATCAGCGAGGTCCGTTGGTCGTAGTCTGGGCTCAGCTCCGGCGCCAGTGCCGCGCTGGGGATCTCGTAGCAGGCGATCGCCATGCGCACCGCGATCGCGGCCACGATGAGATAGCCGAACAGCGCGCCGCCGTGCCAGGCCGGTGGATTCCACAGCAGGAAATAGAGCACGGCGATCGGCACCGCCGCGCCGTACATGAAGGGATGGCGCCGGCCCAGGCGCGAGCGCCAATTGTCGGAGATCTCGCCGATGATGGGATCGAACACCGCATCCGCGACCAGCGCGATCATGATCGCGAAACTCACCAGCGTCGCCGGCAAGCCGAGCACCTGGTTGTAGAAGATGAGCAGGAAGGTCGAGAAGCCGAGATCCTTGGTGCCGAACGCGACCGAGCCCAGCCCGTAGACAAGCTTGGTGCCCAAGCGTGGAGCCGCAATGCCGCCGGCCGCCGCGTCCGCCATCGTCTCTCTCCCCCGGCCCGCCCGCGCGGGTCCGGTTTTTGTACGCTTGCGCCGCCGCCTCGTTGGACGGTAGCCGGGCCCTGGTCGCCCGCCGCCATGATGACCGCCCGCCGCCATGTCTTGTCAAACAAATAAGGAAATCCGGTATTGCCGCGCTTAAGCCTTGTGCCGGCGGCAAGGCCCGAAAATAGCGTCACAATTCGGAATATCGGCGTGGGCCGGTGCCGGAAAATTGCGCATTTCGAAGGTCGAGTATGGCGTATTCCGAAGTTCCGCCACGCCTCGGAAGACTGCTGACAGGTTTGGACGTCTGCGTCCGAAAATGGCCATTCGCGCCGGCCCGACTGCGCTATACCACCGCCCATGGACATGCCGCCGCACGACGTCTGCTACCGCGCCATCGCCACCCGCGACCGCCGTTTCGACGGCCGTCTCTTCATCGGCGTGAAGACGACCGGCATCTATTGCCGTCCGATCTGTCCGGCCCGCACGCCCAGGCGCGAGAACGTGACATTCTGGCCGAGCGCCGCGGCGGCGCAGGAGGCGGGCTTCCGGCCCTGCCTGCGCTGCCGGCCCGAGATCTCGCCCGACGCGGCCGCCTGGCGCGGCACGTCGAACACCGTCAGCCGCGCCCTGGCGCTGATCGCCGAAGGCGGCCTCGACGGCGACGACGCCGGCGTCGCGCGTCTGTGCGAACGGCTCGGCGTCGGCGAGCGCCAGCTGCGCCGGCTGTTCGACAAGCATCTGGGCGCGCCGCCCATCGCGGTGGCGCAGACGCGGCGCGTGCTGTTCGCCAAGCAGCTGATCCAGGAGACGCGCCTGCCGATGGCTGCGGTCGCCGATGCCTCCGGCTTCGGCAGCGTCCGCCGCTTCAACGACGCCTTCAAGAAGCTCTACCGCCGCGCGCCGGGCGATTTGCGCCGGCAAGGCACCAAGGTCTCGGCCTCGACCGTGACGCTGCGCCTGGGCTATCGCGCGCCCTATGATTGGGACGCCATCCTCGCTTTCCTCGCCGCGCGTTCGATCGCCGGCGTCGAACTGGTCGAGAACAACCGCTATGCCCGCACCGTCGAGATCGACGGCGCCGTCGGCAGCATCGCGGTCGCGCCGGTCGGGAACCATCTCCAAGCCACGATCCGCTTTCCGCGCGTCACCGCGCTGCTCGCCATCGTGGCGCGGCTGCGCCGGCTGTTCGATCTCGACGCCGATATCGAGACCATCGGTGCGCATCTCTCCGGCGACCTGGCGCTGGCGCCGCTGGTCGCGCGCCGCCCCGGCCTGCGCACGCCGGGCGCCTGGGACGGTTTCGAACTCGCGGTGCGCGCCATCCTCGGCCAGCAGATCACCGTCGTCGGCGCGCGCCAGCTGGCGGTGAAGCTCGTGGCGCGGGCCGGCAGCGACATTGCGCCCGACGCCAGCGGCGACGAGCGCCTGGCGCGCGTCTTTCCCTCCGCCGCGCGGCTGGCGGGAGCCGATCTTTCCACGCTCGGCATGCCCAAGGCGCGCATCGCGGCGTTGATGGCGCTGGCGAAGGCCGCCGCCGCCGATCCCAGGCTGCTGGAAGCGGCCGGCTCCTACGAGGGAACCATCGAAAAACTGCTGGCGCTGCCGGGCTTCGGGCCGTGGACGGCGCAGTATTGGGCGCTCAGGGCGCTGCGCGACAGCGATGCCTTCCCCGCCGCCGACGTTGCCTTGCTGCGCAGTCCGCTGGTCGCCGAGGCCGGCAAGCGGCCGACGCCCAAGGCGCTCCTGGCGCGTGCCGAAGGCTGGCGGCCGTGGCGCGCCTATGCGGCGCAGCATCTGTGGACCGCGGACGGCGATCGTGTCTGAGCCGCTGTTCCTGGACCGCGTCGAGACGCCCATCGGCGAGCTCCTGTTGGTGGCGGATGCCAGGGGCGCGTTGTGCGCCCTGGAGTTCCACGACAAGCCGGAACGCTGGCGGCGGGACTTTGGCCGCCGCTTCGCCAACGCCGGATTCAGCGACAAGCGCGGCCTGTTCGGCCTCGCGGCCACGCTGAAGCGCTACTTCGCCGGCGATTTGGCGGCGCTCGACGCAATCGAAACGGCAGCGAACGGCACCGATTTCCAGCGCGCCTGCTGGCGGAATTTGCGCAAAATTCCGGCCGGCACGACCACCAGCTACGGCGCTCTCGCCAAAAAGCTCGGCAAGCCGGCCGCGATGCGCGCCGTCGGCCTTGCAAACGGTGCAAACCCGATCGCCATTGTCGTGCCTTGTCATCGTGTCGTCGGCAGCGATGGTTCGCTGACCGGCTATGGCGGCGGCCTGGAACGCAAGCGCTGGCTCCTGGCCCATGAGGCCCGCCATGCCGGACGGGATCTTTTGAAGAAAGCGAAACACGCATGAGCATCGCCGACCGCGCCAGGACCTTCGCCGCCCTCCATGCCGGCCCCAAGCTGCTGGTCCTGCCCAACGCCTGGGACGCCGGCAGCGCCCGCGTCATCGAGAGCGCAGGCGCCAAGGCCATCGCGACCTCGAGCGCCGCGGTCGCCTGGGCCCACGGCTATGCCGACGGGCAATTCCTGCCGTTCGAGACGCTGCTCGCCACCGTCGGCGAGATCGTCAAGACCGTTTCGCTGCCGGTGTCCGCCGACATCGAGGCGGCTTATGCCCATGACGCGGCGACGGCGGCTCGGACCGTCGCCCGGATCGTCGATGCCGGCGCCGTCGGCATCAACATCGAGGACGGCAACGACGCGCCCGACCTGCTGGCGCGGAAAATCGAGAACCTCAAAGCCGCCGCGCGCAGGGCGGGCGTCGATCTGTGGGTCAACGCCCGCGTCGACACCTATCTGCGACGCCTGGTTCCGGCCGAGCAGGCTTATGACGAGACGGTCCGGCGCGCGACGCTTTATCGCGAGGCCGGCGCCAATTCGATCTTCGCGCCGGCGCTGGTCGATCTCGCCCAGCTGACGCGGCTGGTGCAGGACGTCGTCCTGCCGCTCAACTGCCTGGGTTGGCCGGGCCTGCCGGACGGCGCGGCGCTGGAAAAGATCGGCGTGCGCCGCCTCAGCGCCGGCTCCGGCATCGGCAAGGTCATGCTCAGCCACACGCTCGGCATGGCCAAGGCGTTCCTGGCGGAAGGCAGGTCCGAGCCCTTCGGCGAAGGCCCGCTGAGCAACCCCGACATCAACGGCATGATGCGCAAGAACTAATCCGTCACGAAAGCGGCTATGATGCGGCGTCTTGATTCAAGAGCCGCATGAATCGCACGCAAACCTATTGGAGCAGCATCGCCCGCTTTCTCTGGCCGGCGCTGGTCGGTCTTGGCGCCGGCGGGGTGCTGGTCCTGTGGCGCAGCCCGCAAACGCTTGGCATCGTCGCGGCCGCGCTGGCCGCCGTCGCGGTGCTGGTCTCGTTCCTGGCGCGCGAAGGCCGCCTGCATCTGCAGGCGCAGGCCGGCGCGGTCGGCGAGCGCGGCGACGCCTTCCTGACGCCGCTGGCGCGCGAGGTGCTGGGGCATCTGCCCGATCCGCTGATGCTGCTCGACCCGGGCGGGCGCGTGCTGTTCGCCAATGGCGCGATGTACACCGTCATCGGGATCGAGCCCGAGAACAAGCACGTCTCGCTGCTGCTGCGCACGCCCGCCGTGCTCGAGGCGATCGCCCAGACCGCCGCGACGGGCGCCGATACCTCCGTCGCCTTCGTCACGCCGGTGCCGGTGGAGCGGCATTACCAGGCCTATGTGGCGCGCATGCCGGGGCAGCCGCCGGTGACGACGTTGCTGCTGCACGATCTCACCACCGCCAAGCGCACCGAGCAGATGCGCGTCGACTTCGTCGCCAATGCCAGCCACGAGCTGCGCACGCCGCTGGCCGCGGTATCGGGCTTCATCGATACGCTCAAGGGCCATGCCCGCGACGACGCCCAGGCGCGCGACCGCTTCCTCGACATCATGAGCGTCGAAGCCGGGCGCATGCGCCGGCTGATCGAGGATCTGCTGTCGCTGACCCGCATCGAGCTCAACGAGCATGTCCGTCCCTCCGGCCGCGTCTCGCTGGAAGCCATCGTGCGCGAGGCCTTCGCCGTCCTCAGTCCCCTGGCCCAGATCGACGGCATCGCGCTGGAACTCGCCGCCGCGCCGGACCTGCCGCCGGTGATCGGCGAGCGCGACGAGCTGATCCAGCTGTTCCAGAACCTGATCCACAATGCGATCAAATACGGCCGTGTCGGCGGCCATGTCTGGGTGATGATCGCCTCGGCGCCGGCATCGGGCGTACGGGGCGCCGAATCGATGCAGGCGGCCAGCGTGCGCGACGACGGCGAAGGCATCGCGCCCGACGCCATTCCGCGCCTGACCGAGCGCTTCTACCGCGTCGATGTGAAGCGCAGCCGCGAAAAGGGCGGCACCGGCCTCGGCCTCGCCATCGTCAAGCACATCGTGAGCCGCCACCAGGGCCGGCTGACGGTCGAGAGCAAGGCGGGCGAGGGCAGCACGTTCACGGTGCTGCTGCCGGTGGCATCTGAAGAAAGCTAAACCAGGAGAGTTTCAGATTTGCATTCCTCAAACTGTCATGGCCCGCGAATGCGGGCCACCCAGGTGACGCCAAACTCCAAAGTTGCCGATTGAGCCGCGGGTAGGGCCGCGCCAAATTCTTCATTTCCCAGGCCTGTGCCCAACTGGGTGGCCCGCATTCGTGGGCCATCACAGCGAGGATTGGTGCCGTCAAACCAATCTGCCCCTGCTGTCACATAACTGTTATAAAACTGTCGCATATCCATGCGGCTGGGGCGTTAATGACCAACTGGCGCGCTCAGGCGCAGAACCGGGCTGAAGACATGAACGATCACACCGTGAAGGCATTCAGCGAACAATTGGAAGGCTTGTCGGCCTCGATCGCCCAGATGGGCGGCCTCGCCGAGGCCCAGTTCGCCAATGCCGTCGAGGCCGTCGCCCGCCGCGACACCGGCCTTGCCGAAGGCGCGGTCGGCGGCGACAAGCGCATTGATGCCCTGCAGGTCGACATCGAGGACCGGGCGATGAAATTGCTGGCGCTGCGCCAGCCCATGGCGGTGGACCTGCGCGAGACCCTGGCCGCGATCAAGATCGCATCCGAGCTCGAGCGCATCGGCGACCTCGCCAAGAACATCGCCAAGCGCGCCATCGTGCTCAACCGCGAGCCGCCGATCCGGCTCACCGCCTCGCTCGCCCGCATGGGCAAGCAGATGCTGGCCCAGCTCAAGCACGTGCTCGACGCCTATTCCGACCGCAACGCCGAGGCCGCCGAGGCGGTGTGGAAGCAGGACGGCGAGATCGACGAGATCTACAACAGCCTGTTCCGCGAACTCCTCACCTACATGATGGAGGACCCGCGCACCATCGGGCTGTGCACGCATCTGCTCTTCATCGCCAAGAATATCGAGCGCAGCGGCGATCACGCCACCAACATCGCCGAGGTCGTCTATCACATGGTGCGCGCCGATCACCTGTCGAACAACCGGCCCAAGGCGGACACTACCAGCGAGACCTCTGTGCCGTTCGAGCGCAAGGCATGAGCCTCAAACCCAGCGTCCTGATCGCCGAAGACGAGGGCGCCCTCATCACCCTGCTGCGCTACAACCTCGAGCGCGAGGGCTATCGCGTGCTCGAGGCCCAGGACGGCGAAGAAGCGCTGTTGGTCGCGGCCGAGGAGAAGCCCGACCTCGTCCTGCTCGACTGGATGCTGCCGCAGCTCAGCGGCATCGAGGTCTGCCGCCGCCTGCGCGGCCGCCAGGAAACCCGCAACGTGCCGATCATCATGCTGACCGCGCGGGGCGAGGAAAGCGACCGCATCCGCGGCCTCGACACCGGCGCCGACGACTACCTGACCAAGCCGTTCTCGATGACCGAGCTGCTGGCCCGCCTGCGCGCCGTGATGCGCCGCATCCGCCCCAGCCTCGCGCCCGACACCATCGCCATCGGCGACATCGAGATGGACCGCGCCGCCCACCGCGTCCGCCGCGCCGGCAAAGAAGTCCATCTGGGGCCGACCGAATACAAGCTGCTCGACCATCTCATCCAGCATCCCGGCCGGGTCTTCTCCCGCGAGCAATTGCTCGACGCGGTCTGGGGCTCGGACGTCTATGTCGAGGCCCGCACCGTCGACGTCCATGTCGGGCGCCTGCGCAAGGCGCTCAACGTCGAAGGCGTGCGCGATCCGATCCGCACCGTGCGCTCCGCCGGCTATTCGCTCGACGACGCCGTGGCGAACTGAAGCCCCGTAGAATTGGCGGTCCCGCCATGCGATCCTGCTCGCCGCATGACGCACGTCTCAGACGATCCGCCGAAGCACCGCCCGCGCTTCCTGCCGCCGCATAGCGTGCGGCACGATTTTCTGCCGCCGGCGCTGGTGGCGGACTTCCTGGCCTATGTGCGCGACAACCAGGCCCGTTTCGAGCCCGCCAAAGTCGGCATCGGGCCCACCCGGAGCGTCGACCCGGCCATCCGCGTCTCCGCGCGCCTGCGCGATCTGGGCGCTCTGAAGGCGGGGCTGGAGTCGCGGCTGCGGCCGCTGGCGCCCGTGCTGGCCGCCGAACTCCGCGTCGAGCCGTTCGAGACCTCCCTGCTGGAACTGGAGCTCGTCGCGCATGGCGATGGCGCCTTTTATCGCCGCCATAGCGATCTGCAGCGCGACGCCGCCGCCAAGGGCCTCGCCAATATCCGCCGGCTCAGCGGGGTTTATTACTTCCACGCGCTGCCCAGGGCCTTCAGCGGCGGCGCCTTGCGCCTGCACGAAATCCTGCCGGCCGGCGACACGCCGTCATTCGTCGACGTCGCGCCGGTTCACAACAGCCTAGTGTTCTTTCCGTCCTGGATGCCGCACGAGGTCATGCCGGTCGCCTGTCCGTCGCGGCGCTTTTCGGATTCGCGCTTCGCGATCAATTGCTGGTTTCACGCCGCGCTTTGACCGTGGCTTTGTGCAACGAAGGTTTCGCGACACGCGGTGTCACAGCACCTTGGCGATCGCCTGTTCGATGTCGGCGGGCTTGGTGGTCGGCGCGAAGCGGCCGACGACCTTGCCGTCGCGGTTCACCAGGAATTTGGTGAAATTCCACTTGATGTTGCGCGTTCCCAGGATGCCGGCCTGTTCCTGCTTGAGGAAGCCGTAGAGCGGATGGGCGCCGGCGCCGTTGACGTCGATCTTGGCGAACATCGGGAAGGTCACGCCGTAATTGGCCTCGCAGAAGGCACCGATCTCCTCCTCGCTGCCCGGCTCCTGCGCGCCGAACTGGTTGCAGGGAAAGCCGAGCACGACGAGGCCCTTTTCCTGGTGCGCCTTGTAGAGCGCCTCGAGGCCTTCATATTGCGGCGTGAACCCGCACTTGCTGGCGGTGTTGACGATCAGCATCGGCTTGCCGCGATACGCCGCCAGCGAGACCTCCTTGCCCTGCAGCGTCTTTGCCGCGAAGTCGTAAATCGATGCCATCGCCGTCCCCGGATGCTCCACGGGCAAGGTGCCGCGATCGGGCGCCGTCTGGCAAGGGCGCGGCGTCAATCCGGCTTCGGCGTCGCCGGCACAAATCGCCAGCCCCGCAGGCTCGGTCCGAACGCGGCGACGATCGCGACGGCGATGACGAGCAGCACCAGCGCCTGGACCCGGATGTCCGTGAAGGCGTGGGCGCCGACCATCGTGTTGTTCATCAGATGCACGAAGAATCCCGCCACGAGGTAGTTGCGGTTCGCATTGACGTAGATCCACGTCATGAGAACGGTATCCAGGACAGATGCGGCGACGAACAGCGCATAGTTGTAGCCGGACTGGACCAGGCCGGAGACGAAGAAGGCGGACGTGTGCCAGACGCCCCAGATCGCGCCCAGCAGGAGGGCCGCCGTCAAAGGTGAGAAGCGGGCGAGCAGCCGCGGCAACGCAAAGCCGCGCCAGCCGGTTTCCTCGCCCCACGGTCCCGGGTCCAGAAAAATATTGCCTGTGGTGAAAAGGAGCAGCGGCGCAGAAATCAGGATCGCGTGGATATCGACGGACGGCGACGCGGCATGGCCGAACACGTAGCGCTCGACGAGGCCCCAGATGAGCAGCCCTGCGGGAAAGCTCAGCAGGCCGGCGAACGCCCAGCGCAGCCGGAACGGCCGGATCAATCCGCTGAACAGATCGCGCACGCCCTTCCAGCCGCCGAACACGGCGGACACCAGGACCGCCGAGATCGTCGGCGCGCAAACCGCGACAAAGTAAAACCAACTCGTATCGGGCGAGCGGATTGTCCCGAACAGAGCCTCGAATTGTGGGCGGAAGAAGATGAACGCGCCGCCGAGCCCGAACGTGATCGCGAAAGTGAGCGCGAAGTAGGCGACCAGTTCTCGCGTCGTCCGGCGCCTGGCGGCGGCGTCCGGGCCCGCAACAGCTTGATCGGTCATGTATGGCCTCCACGGTCCGCCTGAATCGCGACCGGCCGCACGCGCGTCACCAACTCGCGCAAGAACGCGTCCGGCGCCGTCAGCACCGCGCTGTGTCCGACCCCGGGAAGAGCGACGAACTGCTTTTGCGGCGCCGCGACGGTGTCGAAATAGGCGCGGGCCAGGCTGGTCGGCGTGATGTGATCCAGCGCGCCGTTGATGATGAAGAAGGGCGTTGCGATCCGCGAGGCGAACCGTCGCGCGTCATAGGACGCGTCGGCATCGAAGGTCGCGGCTTCCGCGGAGTCTGGCGCCTGCAGGCTGGCGTAGATGTCCCATAGCGACCAGCCCGGGGCGAACAGCGCGATGGGGACCATGTTGTCCAGCAGGTCGCGCTCCGACGCGATGTCGTGGCGCGCCGAGAGCGAACGCTCGACCATGAGCCGGTCGGCCGAGCGATAGGGTGGCGGGCCCGCCGCCGTCAGCGCCTTGATGCCGTCGCTGTCGTGCGCCGCGCGCAGCCGCGCCATGGCGTCGGCATAGTCGACGGGCTCCTTCTGCGCGATCGAGACGACCTGTCCCGTTCCGACATAGGCCGAGAACAGCTCGGGCCGCTCAGTCACCATGCGCAGGCCGACCATCGTGCCCCAGGAATGCCCGAGCAGGACGATCTTCGGCTTGCCGAGACGGTGGCGAAGAAATTGCGTCAGCGCGATGCCGTCCTGCGCCACGCGCGCCAGCGACATCTCGCGAACGGCGCCGTCGCGCGCGAAGGTCTTGCCGGCGTCGCGCTGGTCCCACATCACGACCGTGAAGTATTTCTCCCAGGGCCGCAGCAGCGACGACACGGGCGCTTCCGTCGAGCCTGGTCCGCCATGCACGAAAAGCAGCACCGGATTGGCGCGATCGTCGCCACGGACCTGGATCCACTGCTCGACGCCGCCGAGCGCCACGAACGTCGTCTCCTCGATCCCGGTCTTTGGATCGATCGCCAGAGCCAGCGCGTTCTCGTGCTGCCGCCAGGCGCGATAGCCGAGCGCGCCTGCGATGAGGACGGCAAGCACCACCAGAACGGCCGGCACGACGCGCCGCAGGCGATGGCCCGGCGTCCGGTTGCCCGCAATACCCGTTGCACCTGCCAATGGAATCCGCCCCGTAGTCTCGCCGGGGCCGAGTTCGTCAGTTATCGCGCCGTCGCGCCAGCCGCCGGCGAACATAGGCAGCGCGCGCCGGCGGCATTCGTCGCAACTACCGCCTCGCGCGGCGGCGAGACGATGTAAGCGATCTCAGCCCGCCATGCGACCTCTATCGCGGCGCGCCTGCTGCGGCTGATAGGCCTTGCGGGCATGCGCTTCACAATAGGGCGAGCCGCTCTTGGGGCTGTGGCCGCAGAAGTGGAATTCGTCGGCCGACGGATCGCCGATCGGCCAGCGGCACATGCGGTCGTTGATGGTCAGCACGGTGGCGTGGCTGCCGTCGCCGAGGGTCAGCGGATCTTCCTCCACCACCGGCGCCGGCGGCGTATGGGTGCGCATCGAGACCTTGGGCGCCATCGGCAGGCGCGGGCGCTCGGTGCGCGACGGGCTGGCGCGGCCGGCCAGGCCGAGGCGGTGCACCTTGCCGATCACGGCGTTGCGGGTGACGCCGCCCAGCGCGCGGGCGATCTGGCTCGCGGAGAGCCCTTCGGTCCAGAGATTCTTGAGCTGCTCGACGCGGTCGTCGGACCAGTTCATCAATTGGGTCATGTGACGGCTCCTTATGGCCTGTGCCACAAGATATCGTATCGCCCCCGCCCCATCGTACAAGCGTTACGGGGTACTCGCTACCCCTTGTCCACAACAAGCCGAGTCGCGCGCATAGGGGCCATTCGCTTGCCCGCCGCGGTTCGAATGGATAAACCCGACCCGGT
>Ga0210397_10000196_pt1 | contig 44642 bp, 85 predicted proteins | sample IncBWH2OmetaG_FD_160126 | JGI IMG/M metagenome (GOLD analysis project Ga0210397, IMG submission 160126) | Forest soil microbial communities from Barre Woods Harvard Forest LTER site, Petersham, Massachusetts, United States - Inc-BW-H-2-O ...
CTGGACGACCTGCGAGCCAAAGCCCACCTCAACTGAGGACACGACAATGACCTGCTCGCGTTGTAACGACACCGGCATCGAACCGGGCACCATCGTCATCTCGCCAGGCAGCGGATCGGGCTTCAACTCGCTCGACCCAGACCCGCTGGATCGAGGCAGCTACGTCCCGTGCAAAGAATGCGGCGACCGTCTCGGCAACGGCGCTCGGGGACAAGAAACAACTTCCGTCCCACCTGCGGGGTAGCCAGTCATGCCTGCGACCAATGGGCACAGCGTGGATCGACGGAGCGGCCACCGGCCCGCACGGAATGGCCGCACATGAGCGACCACCAGCTCGTCCGGATCAAACGCGACTGGGTACCCGACTGGTTGTGGCGCACATTCTGCGTTGGGAACCTCGCGACGTTCACCCCGTTCCGGGAGATCCTGACCCGACGGCCATGAGCGAAACGGACGTTCGTTCCCTGACCTTGGCTATCGGAGCGGTCGCGCTCGCGTGCGTAAGCATCGCGTACGCCATCATCGGATCGCCTCGGGACGCTCGTGTGATGGCGCTGCTGGCGGTCGCTGCGCTGCTTGGATCGGAGCTGATCCTGTGAGCGCCACCCGCGACCCAACCAGACCACCACCACCCAACGACCCCGGTGGTGACGACGGCGACGGATGCTGCTGGGGAGGGAAACACCTCCCGGTGATCGTCTACAGCCGCCGGGCTCGCGACCTGTTTCGCCGCCGGTTCTGGTTGCTGTGCTGGGAGTGCGACTTCGAGCGTGGGCCGTTCGAGATCATCGCGATGGCCGAGCTGGAACGCGACATCATTGAGCGATGAACTGGCAGGAAGCTGTGTTTCTCGTGATCCTCCTCGGCGCGGTCGCGCTTGTCGTGATCGGGTCGAGACACTGAACGCCGGACCGCGTCAGACAATGAGCCATCGAACCGCCAGACCCGATCCAAACGGTCGCGAAACAGATCGAGGATCTTCAGCTCGCCCGCGCAGGGATCGTGGCTGTGCGCGCCGGGGAGATCGCCGGGCTGATCACCAAAGCGCTGGCTGAGCCATGTCCGACAGCCACTGCTCCGCGTGCAACACCCTGCTGATCTGGGCGATCACACCCGCCGGGAAGCGAGCGCCGATCACCGCAGCGACCCATGAGAACGGGAACGTGCTGATCCTCCAACCGCGCGGGCTGGGGCAGTCGTTGGCGATCACCCTGTCCGGCGACAGTCTCGAACTGGCGCGCAAGCACGCGCTTCCCCTGCATCTCAGCCACTTTGCGGATTGTCCGAACCGTGAGGACTTCAAGACCGGTTGAGCGTGGCGTTAGGTCAAGGACTGTACTTTTGTGCTGTCCGGCCGGTTGGGTATCCACTCCGATCATGGAGTCCTTCACCGACATAGCTGTGCGCATGGCGCACCGCATCGCCCGCGAGCGTGGTTGCGAGCTGGCTGGCTTCTCTCTCAACGACGTGGAGATCGACCACGACGAGCACGGCAACGAGGTCGTGCACGTCGTCGCAACGATCCAGATAGCCCCGGCGCAAATCCCGGACGAGATCCCGTTCCAACTGGACCCCGCATGAACCCGAATCTCGACACGTGCGTCAAACACCTCGACGGGCTCGACTGCCCTGTGCACGGCCCTGCGCGAAAGAAGGCCCCTTTTGAACCTGCCATCCACCAAGACCGTGTGGTCGATACGTCCGTGCTCCGTGTGCGGCAAGGGCGTGAAGTGCGAACCGGGTTACCCAATGGAGATCCGGGTCGTGTGCGCTGATTGCATCGCCCACCCGCCAGATCCTGACGTTTGGACCGCCTGTTCGCCTACGACCGTATGACCGACCTCACCCTGTCCCTCAAAACGCTGGGTCTGTTCGCTCCCGACGGCCTGGAGTGCGCCGAGGGCGGCACCCACGCGATCCTCGAACCCGAGCTGCAAGTCGCGGTCGCGGACGCGCACGCTGACGGGATGGCTGACGTGCGCTGCCAAAAATGCGGACAGCCGGTGGACCTGCGCCTGTTGAGCCAGCTCTAAACGTTCGCTGAAGCCTTGCGCGCCGGGCTCGCGACCCGCACCATGCTGGTGGGGTGTCGGCGATTCCGTGAAACCCGGCTGGTCGCTCCGACTGCCGACGCCCCATCTCTCCCTCTCAGCACTGGTGGGCGTGGTGGGTGTCGGCTCCGGTGGTCCCCCGGCCAACAGCCGACACCTGCCGCCTACTAGCTCGTGTTGTGCGCTACGCTGTGGTTGCGCTGTTCGCAGCGGACAGTTTCCCTCCAGCGTTCCCCAACCCCTGGTGGTTGAGGCAAGCTGGGTACTGGGCCTGCTCGGGCGGCGCATCTATCTGCCGATCACCTCGTAGCGCGCGGTGCGCATCTCCCTGACACCAAGCTGATCGTCGCGGCGCATGCGGATACGTGGGGTGGTTCCTCCGACGCCGTAGATCATTGGTGGGGTGCAGGACATGGCCTGGAAGCGTCTGGGAGCGAATCTGACGGGCTGGAAGCACCTGGGTAGGTGGAGGTCCTTCATCTCGACGCAGGCGAGCACAGGTTCGATCTGACGTTGGGTGCGTGGCGCACGGTTTCTGATCACAACTTGGTAGCTCATGTTGTGTTAGAAGGAGCGTTGCTGCCGGGAATGTCAAACCACGCGAAAGTTGTCGTTCTGCCGAACGTTGGTTGATCGGGGGCACGCGGCTGCTCGACGCGCTTCCCTGAGGTGCGTCGAGCAGCAGCACCAACCTAGCCCTTACTCGCGCTTACGAAACCCCGAGAATCCGCCGGTTTCGTAACGGCGGATAGGCGCTGTATGCCTGAATGCCATACACGCATATAGGCGCGTGAACAGAAGCCCCGGCCGATGTCGCAAAAGCAAAGACCGAGGCTTCCGCCCACTCGATAGTTGGCAACCGCTGCGCGGGGGGCGTCAGAAGGTCGCCATCCGGCAGTCCCGTAGCAGCCGGGGTAGTGGCCGCAACCGCCGGAACGCGGAACTTAGCACACAACAGACGCGATGGTATAGGCTGAGGATGCAACCGACCGAGGAGGACACGACGTGAGCCGAATCATCCTGAGCAGATACCCAACCGGGCAGGAACACTTCGTCGTGGGCTGGGACCACCCATGCCACGGAGCGTTCTGGACCGAGTTCAACGAGGAGCCCGCGTTCGGACCACCCGACGACGAATGGAAAGAAGTCCTCCGTGAAGCAGGGTTCTACCGAGGCATCCCGTTGGAGAGCTTCCGCGACACGCTGCCGGAGGACCTTGAACCGCTCGTGACCGACGAGGTGATGAACCTCCTCGCCAAGCACGCCGCCGACCCTGACTCCGGAACACGCGGCGCTATCGACCTCGCTGCGCTGCGCGATGCCTGAGACGACCCGACCGTTGGGAGCTAACCATGCGCTGCTGTGCGGCATGGTCGCCGGGGCGCTCGCTTGCGTTGAGAGTGACAACTTCGAGGTCACGTCGGAGGTGGATGGGAATGACTTCACCGGCCGCACGCTGATCACCAGACCGTCTGGCGTGTGGGCTGTCGAGGTTGTGCCTGTCAAGGTGAAAGAGCTGTGAGCCAAGCTCTCGATCTTGGCCGACGGTACCTCGCTGACTTGTGGCTCAAAGCGACACCCACACGTGAACTGAAAGCGGAGCTGAGTGACTGCCGGAACAGCCCGACACTGATGGGTGAAGGTGCGGCCCGTTTGATCGCTGCTGAGCTAGACCGTCGGGAACGGGACAAGGGCAGATGACCGGGATCAGCGGTCGCGTTGAGATCGTGCTGAACGAGCTGCATGTAGCTCGCCAGAAGATCGAGCGGCTGGAGGCCGAGATCGACCGGTTGAAGCGCGAGGGCACGCCTGGCGTGATGCACGAGGTGGACAAGGCGTTCTACGACCTGACCGTCACAGAGCGCGATCACGAGCGTCAGACGGTCGATGCGCTGAAGCAGGAGATCGCCCGACTGCGAGACGCGCTCGCCTACCTCGCCGATCCCGAAAGCTGGCAGGGCAACCCGGACGATCACGCATCTGTTCTGCTGGGGCACTTCACACCCTACGAGCTGGCTCGCGAGACACTCGGGCTGGAGCGCAGCGAATGACCGCGTACGCCACCACCTCCGTGCCCGTCGAGCGTTCGCAGACAGAGATCCGGACACTGTTGCAACGCTTCGGGGTGGAACGCCTCGCGTTCGGGGAGGAGCGCGACGGGAATAAGCAGCGGTGGGCAGCGGTCACGTTCCAAACCCGCGCGCTTGGAGTCCGGATGCGCGTCCCGTTGAAAGTGATCAACGAACACGACGTGCGCGCCAAAGCAGTCCGGGCTCGCACCAAGGGAGTGGACCAGATCCGCAACGAGATGTACGCGCAGGAGGAACGCCGAATCTGGCGTGTGCTGGCCTGGAATCTCAAAGCGCGGCTCGTGGCCGTGGACGAGGGGCTGGAGAGCTTCGAGGAAGCGTTCCTGCCGCATCTGATCGACCCGCGCACGAACCGCACGATCTATCAGCAGCTCGCTGATGACGGTCGCGTGGAGCTTCCGGGACCGCTGCTCGCGCTCCCGGCCGGTGCCGATGGTTGACAACGCCTGGGAAGGCGTCCCACGTGCTGTCCTGGCCAGCCTTGAACGCGAGGCCGATGGACGCGAGATCGCCGGGATTGATCATCCGATGCCGAACGGGTGTTGGCGGTGTATCGGATGTGGGCGGCTGCTCCCAAGGGATCGAGACTGGAATCAGTGCGTCGATTGCGACACGCGCGACCCTGAGGACTACTGAGCTTATGGAGAGCGACTGCGAGTTCGTGTACCGCAATAGTTGGGACGACCTTGCGGACATCAGGTCCGATCCGACCGACCGACCGTCGAGCGCTGGCGTCTGCCAGGTCTGCGGCAAGCATGCTCCGAAGCGCTATGGCGGCATGGGCCGCTATCTCGCCATGTGCATTGACTGCTGGGAGGCGGTCGATGCCTGATTTGAGCGAGCTTGAACAGATGGCACGCGAGGTTGTGAGCGTCTACGAGGGTGTGACGATCACCGGCGACTGGCCGCAACTGTCGATCCCGATAGTCGCGCTGCGTGCCGCGCTGTGGCGCATCGACGGGGTGATCCCACCGGACGAAGCTCGGCCGCTGCCTCAGCACGGTTCGCGTTGGTACACCGAGAGCCAGGACGAGGAGTGGTGGGGCGATGGCTGACGTGGGCCAAAGCGTGTGTTCTCTCTGCGACGACACGGGCGAGCTAGAGGAAGGCTGCTCCTGCTACCAGTGCGAATACGACGACAGCGCGCACCGCTACGTCTACCCGTGCCCGGACTGCCACCCCGACGAATACGAAGCAGAACGAGGGCAGAGCGATGGGTGACGACGAGCGTGAGCTGCTCCGCAAGATCGAGGAGCGACGCGGCGACCGCGAGTTCATGGCGCGTCTCCAACGGATCGTGGAGGAGCAGCAAGACGTGCTCGACTCGCTCGCGGTTGATCCCGACTCGACAATCTTCCCGATGCCGCAGATGGACGTGGGCGACGATGATTGACGTGTGCGAGCACTGCGGGTCTGACGCGCACGACGCGGACAACTGCACGGTCAAGGCCGCGACCATGCGAATCCTCGCGGGCTACCGGCCACGAGGCGCGACCGTAGGGGTGGCGTGCCCGAACTGCCATGTTGACGGCATTTGGACGTGGCTTTACGACGCGAACGGCAAGCAGTATTTGGGCTGCATGGACTGCGCAGCGCCGGAGCCTCACTCATGATCGAGCGGTGTCAAGCTGATCCTTTCGATGCAGTCAGGAGCATCCCCCATGCAGACCACCCAAGCAGCCGCTGAAGCTCGCACCGTCGAACACGCCATCGAGAAGCGCGTCCCGCTGCTCGCGCTCGACATCGACGGCACCGTCCGCGAAGGCAAAGACGACCCGCTCGGCCGGTTCGTGAACGGTCCCGAGGACGTGCGCGTGTTCCCCGAAGCGGTGGAGCAGATGCGCCGCTGGAAACGCAACGGCGGGAGGATCATCGGCGTCTCAAACCAGGGCGGGATCGCGCTCGGGCTCGTGCCGTACGCCAAGGTCGCGGCGGCGATGTCCGAAACGTACCGGCAGGCCGACAAGCTGTTCGACAAGCTCGCGTGGTGCCAGCATCACCCCAACGCCGACGCGCCCGAGATGGCGTTCTGCTGGTGTCGCAAACCATCGCCGGGGCTGCTGATCGAAGCGGCGCTCGATCTGGCGCACCACTACGACGAGATGTACCCGCCGCACATGGGCCTGTTCGTCGGCGACCGCCCCGAGGACGAGGAGTGCGCCAGGCTTGCGGGGTTCCCGTTTCAGTGGGCAGCGGACTGGCGGGCCGCAGCGTGATGGTGCATCTCGATGTGTGCCCGCAGTGCGCGATGCCCGCGCATTCCCACGGGCTTGACCCACCGCCGCACCACCCGTGCAAAGTGGACTTCGAGGAGTTCGTCCCACAGCTCTACGTCCCCGCGCCGTCTCTGGCTGAGGTCGAAGCGTTGCTGTGGGCCATCGAACGTGCCCAATCGAAACAGTTGCCGGTCGGGGATCGTCTAGGTTCCGCTCGCGCGTGGCTGGAGCAGATACGTGACGAGCTGGCTAACGACGTGATCGAGGCGTAAGCTGGGCGACGCACCCGGCGCTGGGTCACGGAGCCCGGCGTTCTGTCCAACTGAAGGGAGACAAATGAGGAAGGCGTCGCTAGCCGCCACGGTGGCGGCTGTATTCATGTTCGTGCTCTCGGGCACGGCGCTCGCAGGACAACAGGGCGGGTATCAGCCGCCGAAACCACCACCCCCGCCGAACATGGGGATCACGGTGGTGCCCGAACCGCCGGGGGCGAACTGTCCTGCTGGTGGGATCAAGGTGATCGTCCCGGTCAACCACGACGGGATGGTCGGCTACGTCAAGAGCCATGACGGCAACGACGGCGTTGAGGTGTTCTTTGTATGCAACGGGGTGAATGGAATGCCAGGCGCTCCCGGAGCACCAGGCATGCCAGGTACGCCCGGAGCACCCGGTGCTGCTGGCCCGACCGGTCCTGCTGGACCGTCCGGCGCGACAGGCGCTACCGGAGCGCCAGGTCCTGCCGGAGCGCCAGGAGCCAACGGGCAGAACGGCAACAACGGTCTGAACGGCCAGAATGGCAACAACGGGCTGAATGGGCAGAACGGCCAGAACGGAGCGCCAGGAGCTGCTGGTCCCGCCGGGCCGCAAGGGCCTGCTGGTGTGACCCCGGTGATCACAGTCGTGCCTGGTCCTGGTGCCGGGCAGTTCACGATCACGGTCAACGGCGTTCCGACCACGATCACGATGCCAACCCCGAAGCCAGCGCCCGAGTGCGTGAACACGCTGAAGTCGGCGCTGATGGGACCGCTGCCGCACACGTTCAAGGTGGGGATGAAAGTCACCATCGAGAGCCGCAACCACTCGCAGACCGGGACCGTGATCGCCGAGCGGAAGGTTCGCGTCAACACGACCGGCGTGCCGTGCGGCACCTACGCCATCTCGATCCACAACCCGAAGGTCAAACGCCCCGCGTGGCGAATCTGGCAGTTCACGGGAGGCAACGGACTGATCCGCTTCTGGTTCCCAGGAGCGCCGCTGATCAGTAACTTCTGATCGCGTGAACTTGGGACGCCAAGCCAGCAGGCGAGGGTCGTTGGTGGGACGCCACCAGCATGCACAGCGACCCTCGCCATGACCATCGCGCTCGCGATGATCGTCCGGGACGAGGCCGCGACTATCGAACGGTGCCTGAAGTCCGTTCACGGGCTCGTGGATAGCGTGGTGATCGTGGACACCGGCTCCACCGACGGGACGCAACAGGTCATCAAGGACTGGGTGGCGACCACCGACATCCACGGGTGGATGCACGACCGGCCGTGGGTCAACTTCGGCCACAACCGCACCGAGCTGATGGACCTCGCGTTCGGCAAAGCCGACTGGCTGCTGCTGCTCGACGCCGACCACACCGTCGTGCATGACGGCCCACCGGACCTGAACGGCAGCGCGGACAGCTACATGCTGCGTCACGCCGACGAACCCGAATACTGGGTCAAGCGTCTCGTGGCCGGGCACAAGCACTGGCATTTCGTGGGTGCGACACACGAGTTCATCGCGACGAACGAGGCGGAGATCCCACCGAGCCGCCTGCGTGCGATCACCGTCCACCACCACGCCGACGGTGGGCATCGCCCCGAAAAGTTCGAGCGCGACCTCCTGCTCCTCAAAGACGAGGAGCAGCGCAACCCAGCCGATCCACGCACCGTGTTTTACCTCGCGAACACGCTTCGTGACCTTGGTCGCAAAGACGAAGCCGTTGAAGCGTACGAACGTCGCGCCGTCCTTGGCGGGTGGGTTGAGGAGCACTACTGCGCGCTGTACGAAGCCGGACGCCTGACCGGCGACGTGCAGAAGCTCCTCGCAGCATGGTCGTTCCGTCCCACCCGCGCGGAACCGCTGTACGAGATCGCGTGGCGGATGCGCCGCCAACGGTTCTGGGCTGCCGCGCACCTCGTCGCGGAACGAGCGCAGCGCATCCCGATGACCGACGACGCGCTGTTCGTCCACCGTTGGGTGTATGAGTGGGGCTGCGAGTTTGAGCTGTCCATCGCCGCCTGGCACGTCGGGAACATCGAGCAGGCACGCGAATCATCCGACCGGTTACTGGAGTGCGAAACACTGCCACCGAAATATCGCGAGCACGTGATCGAGAACCGCACGTTTCTGTGACCGCGAAGGTCGCGTGCGGGCTCCAAGGGCACGTGTGGTCCCCGTGGCAGGCGCAGATCGAGCTGCCAACCAAAGCGAGGCAGTGCCACCGCTGCGGTAGACGGGAGGCGTATTGGCTGACCGCCTCGGACTACCGGCGCTCAACGATCCCTCGCGTCGAGTTCGAGGGTAAGCCCACGATGCTGCAACGGTTCTGGGCGGCGCTGTCGATTACCGCAGCCTGGTTGGCAGGGTTGCTCAAGCTGTGTGCTCGGAGGGCGGCAGCGTGGCTGACAGCAGCCCACAGCCACCTTGACGCCCTCATTCGAGGGACCAAAACCGGAAGTTTGTCCCGCGAGGCGGTGCGAGAGCGTACGTTGCAAGCAGCTTCGACACCGACCGAGGAGAACCATGAACGAGACGAGGATGACCTTCGACCTGGTGGACGCTGACGGCCACCGGATCATGTCCGTCACAGCAACGTCAGGGCACGAGGCCCGCGACCTGTTCAAAGCACGTTTGGAAGGAGCGGTTGTGCGAGCCGTCGCGCGCTTCAACGTCTGCCAGTTCTGCGGCGAGTCGATCAACGCGCTGACGGACTACCAGGACGTGAGCGGCCAGGAGCGCATCCACCGCCCTGACGGCGGCACGAACGGGGTGCGTCTACCGGACCGCACGTCACCCCGCCGCGCGTGCTTTGACTGCGTTGACCGCCTAGCGAACGGGCTGTCGGTCGGCCAGGAATCGTTCGACTTCGCCTAACCGGGTAGGTAGGAGGCCATGATCATTCTCGGACTGGCCTTACTGATCATCGGCCTGCTCGTACCGAAGCTCGCGATCCTGTTCACCATCGGGATCATCGTGCTGATCGTCGGGCTGATACTCGTCGCGCTCGGGGCTGCTGGTCGCCCCGTCGGCGGTCGAGCGTACTGGTTCTAGGACACGCCGCCCCCCGGCTATTAGGGATGGGCGAGGGGCGGCGCAGCACCGGATCTTAGGCTCGTGTCGTCAGGGACGGGTTGACGAGGTTTGGGAAGGCGTGGGCCGGGTTGGGAAGTCGAGTCGGGTGCTGGAGCACAGCTTCAGGCACCGCATCAGCTTACCCTCCGCCAGGTCACGTCACAGATCCCTCCGCACCCCAGGGCATCTTTGAGACTGACGTTGAGGTCAAATGTCCGCCCGGCTACATAGGGACCGTGGTCGTTCATCGTTGCGGTGACGCACGTCGAACCGTTGCAGATCACGATTTGTGCTCCGCAAGGCAGGATCAACGACGCGAACGCATACCCCGACTGGGCTGGTGCGCCGCACGCACCGTCCCCCGTAAGGTCGTAGTAGGACGCGACCGCGCTCTGCATTGCCGGGGTTGGTGCCGGAGCTGGAGCTGGGCCGCTTGCTGGCAGGTTCGGCCTGAAGTGATGCGACTGATGCGACGCGGCCGGGTACGCGACCGGACCGATCATCCGGTGCAGCACGTCGGTCGAGGTCAACACCCGCTGGTCGGTCGCGCGTTCGTGGCAGGTGCGATCCGCGCCCATCAGCTTGCAACCAGCGGCGTGGAGCCCGAGCATCTGCACGACGTGCGCGTAGGCGTGGTAGTAGGCGTGCTTCTGGGTGTGGGATAACCGCGCGTCTGCGGCTCCGGGTAAAGCAACGGCCAGCACCAAGCTGGCCGTGAGAGTCAAGCGCTTCATTGACGACTCCTGACGGTCTTAGGTCACTGATCAGCAGCCGGGTCTGGTTCCTCTACTCGCTTACGTTCAAGGGACCCGAGCTAGTTGGCCGTGCGGTGCGACTCCTTTCGTGTGGGTAAACGGCCGGTAAGGAAGCGCCGCACTCTATCACCAGTTGTGCGCTATGCTCCAAACCGATTTTTCGACCGAGGAGACGGCAATGGCCGACGAGGCCCAAGAGCTACGAGCAGAAAACGACCGTCTCCGCGACGAGATCACCGAGGCGTACGAGGAACGCAACCACGCACGCGACGGTTGGGAACAAGCGCGAGGGCAGGCTGCCGAGTTCAAAGCTGCTCTGACCACCATCGGCGAGGGTCGAGTGCCGCTCGGACCGTACGGGGAGATGTGGCAGGCGATTGAGGCGTACGCCCGCGAGGTGCTCGCCAACGTATGATCCGCGTGTCTGAAGGTATCGGCCCGTCAGCAGGTCGATGGATGGATGGGAACCATCTAGGCGGGGTTAGGGTGATGAGTCGAGATGAAGGCTGACCTCTCTCACGACGAAGCCCGCCCCGCTGCTTCTGACCCTGAGAATGGGATGATGGCTCCGCGACAACCCCGCCGCCTACGCCGACGCAAGGTGCGTCTGCGTTGGGAGCGGTTCAAGGACGCCGAGGTGTACTGCTTCCTGAGCGTGTTGCAGGAGCTGGATCAGCGCCACCAGTTCAACCGTGGGATCGAACCGGAACGGTCGCTGCTCGCGGAGCTGGAACGCGAATGCCGACGCCGTGGGATCGTGGGCGACGACGACTGATGAGCGAACCGCGCGTACTGGTCGAGAGCTTGAGCGCAGGTGATCTCGTGCGCGCCGTCCCAGGCGGTCCACAAGGCCGTGTGATCGACCCTGCGCGCTACGGGTGGACCATCGTCAAGTACCGACCTCGTGACGCGGCTGTGCCGTACAGGCACGGCACAGCCCGGCTGTATCTACTACAAGGGGGCAAGGTGGAACCGGACGACGAAGACGACAACTACAAGGGGTGGGTCATCTCCGAACAGGTCGTCGGCGACAGCATCCGAGTACGCCAGCAACGTGTGCTGGTCGTGTACCGCGCGAACGGCGGGTACGCCGACAGCGAAGGGCCGAGCTTGTACTCGCTCGATGAGCTGGAGGACTTCATCCGCGACCTCCGCGAAGCCGCCAGCAACGTGTGGTAATGCCACCCGAGAACGGCAAACTCCCCGCGTCCGCGCTCGCGCCCATCGCCGCAGGGCAGCTAGAGAAGCACGCCGCCGCAGCGTGGAACGCCATGAACGTCGAAGCCAGAGCGAACGGGCTGGAGCTGCGACCCACCGGCTCGATGTCGAGCTACCGCACCTACGCCCAACAGGTCTACCTGTACGAGCTGTACCGCTCCGGGAAAGGCAACCTCGCTGCGACACCCGGCACCTCCAACCACGGCTGGGGCCTCGCGGTCGATCTCGCAACCACGCAGATGCGGGCGATGCTCGACCGGATCGGCCGGAAGTACGGGTGGGCGAAGGAGTGGTCCGACGCGCAGTCGGAGTGGTGGCACATCAAGTATCGGTCCGGTATCTGGTCCGGACCTGATCCAGGACCGGACGGCAAAGCCGCGCCGGTTGTTCCCGAAATACCGAAAATGCCGAAGGGGATCAAGCCAATGGCAATCGCAGTCGGACAGATGAAGGACGGTCGCTTCGAGGTGTTCGTAGAAGCACAGCCCGCCAAGGCCGGTGAGGCCGGTGAGGTGTTCCACGCCTGGCAGGTGAAGGAAGGCGGTTGGGCTGGCGCGGTGAAGGGCAAGAAGAACGCGACCTGGCAGTCGCTCGGAAAGCCGGGCAAGCAGTAGCCGCATGCTGATCATCGAAGTGTGGAACGGCAGCCGCTGGCGGGTTGCCGCGAAGGTCAAACCAGGGGTGACGCACGCGATGCTCGACTACCGCTCACGGGACGACACCGACGTGCTGCGGTTCGAGGTCGAGCCCGAGCGGACCACGATCACGATTGACGGAAGCACCACCGTGATCGAGCTGCGTGCCCGCTCTGAACCGTGGGAGCGGATGCTGCACGCGAAGTGGATGCGAGCCCCGATGATGTGCCGCCTGCACCATCGGAGCGAGCCCCTACGATTCGTCGGCTATGGCCGCAACGGGCAGCCACGAGCAGCACGACCGTGACTGGCGTCCGGTAGCAATCGCCAGCCTGATAGTCCTCGCGCTCACGCTGCTCGGGGTGATCGCCGGACTGGTCATCCTCGGCCGCCGCGACGACGCGGTGCAAGACTCCATCACCGGGCTCGCGACCATCGGAGCCGGGTTGACAGGCGGGTTCGCAGGCTGGTTCGCTCGTGGTGTGGCGCACCGCGAGGACGGCGATACTGGTGAGTGATGCGACCCAAACCTGAGGATGAGCTGCGCCAGATCGAGGCGTGCATCGTCGCTCCTGACGAGCGCCAACCGGGCCGCACCTACGAACGGGTCCAGGAGCTGCTGCTGGAGCTGTACACCCTCCGCCAACTAGCCGGGCTGGGCGACGCCGCTGGCGTCCACGACGACCGCTAGTTTGCACGCATGGCATTCGCGCCTGTTCTGACCTCCGGCCGGGTCTTCCTGGCGGACGATCCAACGACACCCATCGACGCGCTCCACATCGCGATTGTGGGCGACGGCAAGATTCACGTCACGACCGGTGAGCCCGACGCGCCGACGCTCACCGCATACGACCCGGCGGACATCGACCACATCGACTTCCAGACCGCCTAGCTCCTGTGGTGAGATAACTCCCCACCGCGCTGGGGATTCACGAGAAAGACTCCCGCGTTCGCTGACAGCGAGTAGGATCGGCAACGGCCGCGAGAGCACCGTGGCCGACTCTGAAGCTAACCAGTTCCACTGTCTGTGTGACGGGGGCACCGAGTCGCTGCTCCCAGACAGGGGCACAAGCAGGAGGAGGGCAGACGGGAGAGGAATGAGGGCAGGACTTCAAGACGGTCCACGGGGGAAAACTTCAAACCGAAAGGTCAAGATGAAGCTGAAGCACAATCTCAGGCTGCTGCTCGTAGGAGCGGTCAGCACAGGCGTGATCGTGGCGGGTGCCACGGCCGCGAGCGCAGGTGCGCACGCGACCGCGCATCACAAGACTGTCTCGCACAGCAACCTTCGCGGGTTGCGCGGGTTCCCAGGCAAGATCGGCCCGATTGGACCTCCCGGTCCCGCAGGCCCAGTAGGTCCAGTAGGCCCGATGGGTCTGATGGGTCTGCCAGGTCCCGCTGGTCCCGCTGGTCCGGCCGGTCCGGCTGGTCCTGCTGGTCCGAAGGGTGACGCCGGTCCCGCCGGTCCCGCAGGTCCCGCTGGTCCGCAAGGCGCGACAGGTCCTGCCGGTCCGTCTGGTGCGAGTGATCACACGTCGCAGTTCGTCTTCAAGGGCGACATCAACACGCCGACTACGCAAGTGACGATGCTCGATGGCGTGAAGCTGAACGCCTCCTGTGACGCGCTTGGGCGTGTAACGCTGACGGCCGTGGCGCTGAACGTCGCTCCGGGCATCCTGACCGAGCGTGACGGCATCAACTTCGTCGTCACACCGCGATTCGGGACGGCGAACACCACCGCTGACATCCTGATCAACCCGCTCAGCCCGGCCAGCTCGCGTGCCGATGTGACAGTCCACTACCTGTCCAACGCTGGACAGAACACCACCATCAACGTTGCAGCAGTCGATCTCGCCGATGGACCAAATGGCGAGGGCGAGGCTTGCGTCGTTTTCGGAACGGCAACCACGTTCTGAGCTAATCCCGCAGATCCCCAGGACACGGTGGACCACCAACGTCCTGGGGGTCGCGCGGGTAGTAGGTTTCGTTGGATGCTTGACGTGGCTGAGCTGCCGCTGCCGGTGATCGCGAAGCTCGCGAACATGGAGCACCGAGCTGAGTGCGCCGAAGCCGCGCTCCAACGCGAACGTGACCGCGCCGCCGAGCTGCACGGCGAGGTGACGTTGCTGCGCTCCATCGTCGGCGAGATGCAAACGCTCGCCGCCGAGCTTCAGGAACGCGCCGGGGATGTCGCCCTGGTCGCGAAGCAGGGCAGCGTGATCGTGCGCTCCGTCGCCGAGTACGAGGCCGCGTTCGGGCCGCACGTGACCTGAGCTGGACGCTCGCGTCAACACCCAGGCTGCCGACGGGTCGATGCTGTGGCGCGAGGCACGGCTGACGGTTGACGGACGGTGGGTCTGGCGGTGGGTCAGCGACTGGACCCCTCGACCTGAGCAACCGCCCACACCAATCGCCCCAAGGCTCACGATTCGCGATACCTTCGCGATGGAGGACCGAGCATGAGCCTGCGGCTGTTCTACTCCCCATACGACGAGATCGAAGACCGCCGCCGAGCGTGCTCCCAACGTGCGCAGCACCAATGCCGGTGCGGGTGTTGCGGACGGTTCGCGATCCAAACGGGGTTGCGTTACGGGGCGGTGTGCGACCACTGTGTTCGCGACACACGATCTGCGATACGTCGAAAAGTAGAGCAGGCCGAGAAGTGGTGGCAACTCGTTGCTGCGCACCCCCTGTGAGCTACAGCGCCGCCTGTGGCGTTAGCATGGCGCACAAATGCAGCCTGGCTTGGCAGCTCCGCGAGAGGAGTAGAGGGGACGGGACCGGTGCTGGAAAGGGGACTAGCGGTTGATCTACCGCGAGGTCATCCTGAGGAGTTCGCAGGCTTAGCGATGACACCAGCGGAACAGATCCGTGTCCTCTTACAGCGCAAGAAGTCGCAGGGCATCACCGACTGGTCGCGGGTGTGGCCGTGGGCTGTCGGCAGGGTCCGCTGGCCGCATGATCGCGACGAGCGGCACGAGTGGAAACGCACGATCCAATGGGCGGAGCCCGCGTACCACGCCGCCTACGAAGGCCGGTTGTGGGTGGTGGACATGAGCGCCCTGATCGTCGTTATCCCCATCACGATCTAGACTCCGGTCGTGTGCTAGCCTCGGAGGTCAACCCGACCGAGGAGAGACACATCGTGAGCCACGTCTATCACGAGGGTCTGGACGGCTACGACGCCCGGCAGATCCTTCACGACCACTGCCCTGAGTGCGAGGCGCGCGGCAAAGACCTGCCGATGGCGCTTGCGCACATGGACAACCAGCGCTTCCGCAAAGCGTGGCGACGGTCCTACGACTGGCTTGGGTCAAACGGCGACTACAACGCTGTGGGTCCTGTCAGCCACGCTGAGGTGGAGCTACTGAACGTCCTGTGGGGCGTCCAGGTGATCTTCGAGCGTCTCGGGATACCGCTCACCGGGGAGGTCCCCGCCATGACTGACGAGCTTCAACGCCAACGCGAGGAGTCGCTGCGTCTGACTACCGCGTCCACCGAGCAGGAGCACTGGCGCAAGCACGACGAGGGCCGCACCGATGGCTGAGAGCATCCTGCGGATCATCGGGCTCACGACCGGCAAACCAACCCCGCTCGACGGCAAGTACGTCGTTGCCTACGACCCGTCCGGCCAACTGGTGTCGGGAATCGTGGTCACCGACGATCCCGCGCTCGCGTACCGAGCGCCCGCCGCGACACTGCTGGAACTGTGGCGTGCCGTTGACCCGAACGAGCCGGTCCGTTCCGACGGCAAGGCCAACCGGCCGCTGACAGCTTTCACCGTCCAAACGCTGCCCGCGCCCGGCGTGATCGGCCCGGACAACGAGGAGCTGGATGTCGGATGAGCAAGTACAGCCGCTGGAACCCAAACCGGGTTTACCTGGAGCACGGCCAGCCGACGATCTACAACAAGGTCGATAAGCCGATCAGAGTGTGGGAAGCCGAGCGGCAGTTCAAAAAGGCTGTCCACACGATGCACACGTGGGCGACACGATCCTTCCGGCTGTCAGCCGCCGCACCGGACCCCGAGATGCGCGACTACTACCTGCGGAACGTGGAGTGGGAGCTGGGCAACATCGCGGCGTGGCTCGATTCGATGCACGAAGTGCTCGCAGAGGCGCGCGGTAAACAGCGTGAGCAGGAGAAGATCGACAAGCTGCTCGCCCTCGCGGAACGCACAACGTTCCCTGAGGAGGCCGACACCGCCCGCCGGATGGCTGCCGAGCGCCAACGCGACCTGGATGGAAACGCAGCATGATCGGCTGGGCCATCGGCTGGCTGATGGGCGAACGCCGAGGCCGACGCGAAGCGCAACGCGAAGCGGACGAAGCGTTCCTCGAAGCACAAGCCGAACGTCAACGCCTGCGAGCACCCGAACCGGGACCGGACAACACCGTGCTGCTCCCACCGCCGTCCTACCTGGTTGGTCGTCGGCGGCAACGGGCCAGTTCGCTGCCGTGGAGCTTCTGGATCGTCGCGGTGATCCTGATAGTCCTCGCGATGACGGTCAACGCCTGGATACTGCTGATCGGACTGTTGGTGTACGGCGCAATCAAGGCGTTCACGGCCGATCCGCGCTAACTTCGCGACGGAGACGTTGTATCGCTATGGCACGTTTATCCGGTTCATCGCCATCTTCGTGATGTACACCGTGGCGTTGCTCGTGATCAAAAGCTCGCTATTTGCGTAGGAAACGCACGACGGGAGCTACCCGACCGTCCGCCGTCCTGGGAAACTACGGGTCTGATGGACCCCGAGCACATCGACGTGATGCTCTGCGAAGGGATCGCGTTCGACACCATCGAGGACCGGATCGAGCAGGCGACGCTGGACCCGGACGCCAAGAGCCTCCTCTGGCTATATGCGTGGACAGGACTCGCTCGCGATGGTCAGCGGGACATAGTGCGCGGCATGCTCGCCGACCTCGCCTAGCTCCTGTCGTGTGCTAGTATTTGGGGTGCGGTGATTACGCCGCGAACCGACCGAGGAGCAAACGATGACCCGCGAGCAGGACGCAACGATGGAACGGATCGCGGAGATGTTCGGCCGCGTGCACGTTCGCACCGGCTACACCGACCGCTATGTCGAGATGACCGTGCCGACCGGCGCGTGTTGGCGTGTGCTGGAGAACGGTGTCGCCCGCGAGGCCAAGCCTGACTTCTCCATCGACTGGCATCGGGAGATGTTCGATGCTCAAGCGTGACCCGACCGAGTGGACGGCGATCCACCCGCGCCAGTTCATCGACCGGCGGATGCGACTGACCCGCGAGTCCGGGATCGTCCGCCAAAGCGTCCGCGCGTTCCGAGGGCAGATCGTCCGACGCGGCGAAGACGGCCAAGCCGAGTACGACCACTGCGGCCACGCGCACAACAAACCGAAGGTCGCCCGGCAGTGCGCTGAGCGCGAAGCACGCCGCCGCAACCGCGAACTCAAGAAAGCAACGACGTGAGCTTGGCCGAAACAGCCGAGCAGACGCTCGCGCCGCTGGAGAAATGGGCGCAACAGTGCCACGCCGCAAGCGTCAAGCTGATGAACTCCGGCGAGTTCGGCACCTGTCGCGTAGCGCGCGGAGCTGCCGACGGGGTGATCGGACAGCACTCATGGCTGGTGCTGGGCAACGACTGCTACGCCAACGACGCGGTGATCATCGACCCGACAGCGTGGAGCTACGACGAGAGCGTGCAGGGCGTGTGGGTCGGGACCTACCGCGACGGTCGCCACCGCCCGCACGGCAAAGGCTCGATCTGGAACTGGGGACGCCCCAACGCGCCAACCGGACCGGTGGTCGAGCTGACGCCACGCGAACCGTTCTCCCAGTCCGCGAGAGGTTTCTTGGACATCCTCGGACCGCTCGATGAGAACGGCTGGGTGATGCTCGCGCACGCGCCCGTGGAGGGGTGGCCTGCCAGCGAGATCATCGACGCGCTGTACAACACCCCGACGTTCACGGGTCGGGTGCCTATCGACATCGTGGGGATGGTCACCACGGTGAACCCTGGAGGGCTGTACCTCCCAACGACCGAGGAGACGTGATGGCTGAGTTTTCCTACGAGCACCCACCGACCGCACCGTTCGACGGTCAACCGGTGTTCTTTCGCCGCGAGTGGGGTGGCAACCCGCAGGAACCGTATATGCGGGACGGGATGGTGTACATCTCAATGGAACCCGCCGAGGTCATCACGATCTACGGGTACAGCTTCGCGCTGACAGGCGAGGACGCAACGACCGCCAAGTACGCCTGGGAAGCGCGGCGGAGCTTCTGCGCATGGTGCTACAGCGTGATGGAACCGCGTGGCGAACCGGGGTTTGTGCCGCTCGCCGACGTGCAGGAAATCACTCGTGAGGAGTTTGAGCAGGCCGCAGCCGCAAGGTGGAACCAATGAGCAAGCTCAAGGTGTACGGCTACGCCGGTTTCGTGACCGGCGACTCGGGACGACGGTCACAGCGTGTGATCGTCGCGGCCCGCTCGCTCGCGGAAGCGCGACGGATCATCGACGCCACGCCGCGCATAGGGTGGCCCGGCCGCGACTACATCGGTGAGACACGCAACATGGAGGAGCTGGCGCTTGCGACAACCCCCGGTGACGTGTACGCCAAACCGCTCGACACGCGAGAGAACTGGGTGAAGCTATGAACGAGCACTACGAGCTGTCTCGCGTTCCGATCACCGCCGAACGGTGGGAGAAGGTGTACGGCTGGAAACCCAAGGACGCCGCCGCGATGGACGGCAACGGAACCGAGGTGCGACTGCACCACGTCGATGCTGATGGCACCAAACGTGATTTAGCGCCGGGGTACGACGGATCGTTTGAGTACGGCTACGGCGGCTCAGGACCGCACGAGAGCGCACGCGCCATCGTCAAGGACATCCAGGGCACCGACCCGTACCTGTCGCCGCAGGATCTGCGAGAGGCCGTCCCAGAGGTGTTCGATGACGTGCACGACGCCAAGCAGGTGATCGTCTACCTCACCGACGTGCGGATGCGGCTGGGTCTAGACCCCGAATGAAATGGGACATGTGTGTCCCATTTGCCTCACCGTGCCGTGAAGCTCTGCGACGAGAATGATCGGGTAGCGCACGTCTGGCGCTATACTCGCGCCCAGTGCAATCCCGACCCGAGGAAGGTCCCATGTCCGAAACTGAGAACGGCACCGCTCCGCTGCCGGAAGCGGAGCCGATCATCGCGCAGTTACGCGCACTGGTCGAAACCCGCCAGGGCGCGCTCGCGGAACACGACCGGTTGCGTGCGCAGATCGTCAACGAGCTGCGGACCTACGAGAAAGCGCTTCAAGCGCTCCAAGGCGAACCGCGTAAAGCTGGTCGCCCGAAAAGCCCGTCGCGCACAGCCCCGGCGAAGCTCAGCGAAGAACGAATCAGCGAGATCGAGGCGGTCGTTCGCGAGTACGCCATCGACCACGAGGAGTTCCGCCAGGTTGACCTGCGCTCCGCGTACGGCAAGCTGCCAAGCGGCGGAACGCTCACCTCGGGGATCAGCGCAATCGCGTTCGAGGAGCTGCGCCAACGCAACGTGATCAGAGTCGCGAGGCAGGACGGCAACTCGAAGTTCTACCGCCTGACTCGTGAAGCCCTGAACGCATGAGCAGCTCAAAGAATGGGCGTGTTGACGCGACCCTGTTCGGGATCTCCGACGCCGAGATTCTCGGGATCGTGGACGACCTTGCTGACGAGAACGGGTGGACCGCAACACACGCCGTGCGTCTCCAGCTTGGGGAGAACGTGACCGACACCGACAAACGATCCGGGATCGGGATTCGCCTCGCGTGGCTGCGCCGGTACGGGTGGTTGGAGAAGGGTGAGCGGGAGAAGATCGAGCAGTCCGACGGCGCGTGGGTGTGGACCACACGGTGGCGGTTGACGGCGATGGGTCACGCGCTGTTGGACAACCCGAGCCTCAGCAAGGCTGTCGAGAGCGCACTCAGCAAACTGAACCCGGCGCAGCGTTTGAAGCTGACCCGTGAGATGGGCGAGGCCGGGCACGGCACCGTCCCGGAAATCCGCTCGGCGCTGCGCAGACAGTGGCAACGCTCGATGCGCGGCTACTGACGATGCCGCCCGATCCGACTGCTATCACGCAGGGCTTGACGTTGACCGCCGCACGAGCGCGTCTCGCGAACCGCCGCTGGAAGCAGGTGCAGAGGGGCGCTGACGGGCTTGGTCTGTGGCGTCACGGGGCGCGGCAGGTCGCGCTGATCCACTCGGTCGCGTACGAGCAGGATGGTGAGCTGTGGGAGCACGTGTCGGTGTCCAGGGCCGACGGGGAGATGCCGAGCTGGGCTCAGGTTCGCGACGTGTTTCGCGATGTCTGCGGCGATGACGCGCTCGGGATCATCGTGGTGCCCCCTAAGTCTGAACACGTCAACATCTCCGAGGTTGCGCACGTCTGGCGTTGCGTGACGAAACGTCCGCTGCCGGACTTCACGCAGGGCTCCGGGAGCATCTGAATGGGCTACCCCAACGATCCGGGCGACCTCGAAAGCTGGGATGAGGACAAGCTGCTCGCTGAGCACCGCGAGCTGCTCGCCACGGTCGATCACTTCACCGCCAGGATCGCCGACCTTCGCTCCCGCGCGGCACCCGCGCAACGGGACACGTACACCGTGGTGCTCGGGCAGCTTCACGCCGTGGGGCTGATAGACGAACCGACGTGGCAGCACGCGCTGAGCCTGTGATCACCGCCCGCGATCACGGTCACGCCGGACTCTGGTACCTCGTGGCCGTGCACTACCCAACGGCACTCCAGGCCAAGGCTGCGTGGGAGCACGCCGAACGCAAACTGATCCGCCGCCCCGGAGACGAGGGGATCGGCGTGTACCGACTCAGCCCAAACCCTGACAGCGCAGCCTGGGAAAGCGGAGCGCCAGCCGACGCTCACGCCGTCGTGGCCGTCACCCTGGACGAACAAATCGCCCGCAAAGCCCAACGGCTGCTTCGAGGCGGCACCGGTTGGACACCGACCGACAGCTTCGCTGACGCGCTGATCCTCCGCCGCGCGAAGGTCGTGACCACCGTCGGGGACACTGGCGGTCGCCTCGTGATCCGCCGCCCTGACGGTCGCGGCGGGCATCTCACCCCTGAGGGTGACATGCGCGAGCAGACGGGCGAGGGATGAGCAGACACGGCCCGGCGAAAGCCCCGTGCCGCTCATGCCCGTACCGCCGCGACGTGCCGTCCGGCGTGTGGGCCAAAGAGGAGTACGCCAAGCTCCCCGGCTACGACGGCACCACAAGCCAACAGCTCGACGCTGGGGCGATGGGCGCGTTCTTCTGCCACCAGCAATCCGGTCGTCTGTGCGCCGGGTGGGTTGGCTGCCACGACATGAACGAGTCGCTCGGACTGCGGCTCGCGGTGATGCACGACTCGATCAGCGAGGAGGATGTCGAGGCGGCGTTTGACTACGTGAGCCCCGTCCCGCTGTTCGACTCCGGTGCGGAAGCAGCAGCACACGGCTTGGCTCAACTCGAAGAACCCGGCGAGCAGGCGCGGCGCACCATCGACCGGTTGGAACGCAAGCAGCCACGACGCTGAACATTCGAGTGCGCCCCGGCGGCTAGACGGCCATACGCTTCCGGGTGTGCCGCTGATCGCACCCAAGCCGCCGAAGCTCCCGAAGGCGCAAACGAAACCGCTGAACCGTGCCGGTGGCACCGCAGGCGGACAGTTCGAGGAGCTACACCCACGCGGTCGTGGCGGCAAGTGGATCGCGAAACCCGGTGACGGGTACGGCTCCCAAGGCCCTGACCAAACGACAGCGCAGCTTCAACGGCGGCTGAATCAGCTTGGGTTCAAGGTGCCGGTGGACGGCCAGTACGGTCAGCAGACCGCCGAGGCGGTGCAGGAGTTCCAGAAGCGCTACGGACTGTCCTCGAAGCTGGGGGTGGATGCCGCGACCCGCGAGCTGCTGATCAACCCGCCCGCGCAGACGTTGGCGCAGGTGCAGCGCGAGAAGGGCATCGGGCCGTTCTCAAAGACCGCTCGTGCCGCCCGCGCGTCGAAGTCGAAGTCGAGCAGCAGCTCCTCGACCAAGAAGATCACCCCGGCGCAAGCGGCGGTGGACACGACCGTCTCGAAGGAAACGAAGCAGGCGATCAAAGCGTCCGTGGACGCCGCGAACCAGGCGCACCAGACGAGGGTGGACACCAACATCAAGGATGCCCGCCACGACGTACAGCAGGCGCGTGGTGACGCCGCTCGCGCTGAGAAGCTAGCCCAGGACGCGAAGGCCGCAGCGGCCGGTGGGAGCGCCCAGGCACGGAAGGACGCGAGAGCAGCGGCGCACACAGCCAGGTCAGCGGAGCGAGACGCGAAAGGAGCGCTCAAGGCTTTGAACTCCCTCAAGAAGCAGCTAGCGAAGGAGAAGGCCGCGCGGCTCGCACGAGCCCAGGCACCGTTACCAGGCGAGGTTGCAGTGCTCGCACACGGCCCGGTGCACGTCCATGCCGGTGGAGGAGGAACGAGGATGAAACTGACCCCGCCGATCAGGCGTAGCGGCACCCCGAAGGTGTCCGGCGGGAAAGCGAACGTGCAGGTCGCGACCTCCGCCGAGCTGCCAACCGAACAGCCAGGGTTGGAGGAAGGCACGTGGCCCGGTGGTAACGGGGTGCCGAACACAACAACGGTCGCGTTCGGCTACGGCGGCGCTCCGTCGCTTGCGATCCCTGATGGTCGTGCGTTGACACCGCCGCCGTCGGCGGATCTCACGATCCCGGACGGGCGCGATACCCAGCCCGACGTGCTGGCGATGCTGCTGCACGAGGCTGTTGCCGCACGCAAGGCAGCCAAGACCGGTGCGGAGTTCACTAGGGCGCTCGCTCGCGAGCGTGTGCTGCGAGCCCGGCTTGCGGAAGGACTGTGGGATTCGGCCAGGCACCCGCGTGGTCGTGGTGGGAAGTGGGTGGAGGTGCTGAACAAGCTGATGGGCGGCGGCGGTGCCCCCGCGAGGCTGCACATGCGCCACCTGGAGGACATGGGCGACCCGTACCTGAACGCCCGGCTGCACCCCGACAGTGACGCGACCGACGCGGAGCGCAGCAAGATCCGAGACATCCAAGCCCGCCGACGCCGCAGCGGTGTCCCAAGCGCACAGCGACCACTCTCCCAAGTCCAGAGGCCGCTCGCGAAGATCCAACGACCCCTGTCCCAAACGCAGAAGCCGTTGGCGAAGATCCAACGGTCGCTCGCGGACGTGCAGAAACCGCTGTACGAAGCGTCCTACGAGGAGGTGCTGCACCCACGAGGCCGTGGCGGAAAGTGGATCGACAAGCTCGGCGGTGAGGTGCACGCACCTGCCGCACCCGCTGAACCTCACTTACCCGAGGCTGCGACCGACGCGATCATCGGCTCCCTGGGCGGCAAGCGCGGCCCTGAGGCATACGACGCACTCGTGGGCGGCGCAGCCGTAGACACCCAGAAGCACCACCAGACCGACGGGAAGTACACCCTCGCCAGGCAGGTGTTGCACCAGCAGATCGTTGATCACTTCTTCGAGAAGGCGCAGCCCGCGACCGGCAAACCGAAGGCGATCTTCACCGCTGGCGGCGCGGCGTCCGGCAAGTCGGCGCTGGCAGGCCAGGCGAGGTCGGCGGAGCACAACCTCGACGTTCCCAAGGGCGCGGTGTACATCAACCCGGACGACATCAAGGAGATGCTGCCGGAGTACAACGCGCTGAAGAAACAGGGACGCGAGGACGTTGCCGCCGCCGCGACCCACGAGGAATCAAGCGACCTCGCAAAGCTGATGACCGGACTGGCGATGAACGGCCACTACCCGATCATTGTGGACGGCACCGGCAACTCGCACGTCGGGAAGTTCGGCACCAAGCTGAAGGCCGCAGCCGACGCCGGGTATGACGTTGAAGCCCGGTACGCGCACGTGCCGGTCAAGGAGGCGATCTCCCGTGAGCAGAGTCGCGCGAAACGCACAGGCCGCAAGGTCGCGGAGCGGCTGTTGCGCGAGCAGCACCAGACGGTCGCTGAGAGCTACGTCAAGGACGTGGCGAAGATGCCGAACGTGCACGTCAAGGTGTTCTCGACCGTGGAGCGCGGCCGACCGAAGCTGATCGCTGACAAACCGGCGGGCAAGGCGGTGCAGGTCCACGACCAGAAGCAGTACGACGAGCACGTCGCCAAAGCCACGGAGGTGACAGGGGCATGACCGAGGACCGCATCCCGCCCGACAGCGCCGAGTACCTCTCCGGCCCGATGCCCAAATACCAGGACAGCACGTTCACGGTCAAGGGCAAGAAGGTGGACGCCAGCAAACTCAAACCCCTCGACCCCGAGCCGGTCAAGAAGAAGCTGAAGAAGCCAAGGAGAGGACGATGACCGTGCAGCTAGCCCCCGACCCGTGGTACGTGCTTCAGGAGGCCATCGACGCACGGCAAGCAGCGACAGACACCCACGAGTTCGTGGGCGCGTGGGCACGCGAGCGTCATCTCCGCCAGCTCGAAGAACGCAACGTGAGCACCAAGGAGCGCGCCGACCTGGAAAAGAAGGGCCAGGCGATGCCCGGCGGGCGCTACCCCATCAAGCACGGCGGCGATCTCGACGCGGCGATCCAAGCGTTCGGTCGTGGCAACCCGCCGGACAAGTCTGCGATCAAGGCGCACATCGTGAAGTGCGCGAAGAAGCTCGGGCTCGCTCACAAGCTCCCAGCAGGGTGGACCGCCGACAGCGGCGGGTGATCGTGAGGTGGTGTCTGGGGATGGGCGAGGCACAGACAATGCCTGACGATGTTGGTGAGTGCTGCCATCGACTTTGCCGGGTTCACAGCTTTAGCCATCGGGGTCTTTGGGGTCGCGGGGATCATCTTCACGGCCCTGCGGTTCCGCCGGGACGACACCACGGCCGTGGTCACCCAGCAGAGCCAGATCACGACCGAAATGAAGACGCTGAACGACGAGCTGCGAGCAACGACCGCGAGCTTGCGCGAGGAACGCGACCAGTTACGGTTGGAGGTCCAACGATTGTCGGGGCAGATCGACGTGCTTCGTAGCGAACTTCACACCGCACAAGCCCAACTGACCGGCAAGGTGTCCCGGCTGGAGCGAAGGATGGACGATGCCGCCGGATCAGAATGAACTGCTCGACCAGATAGCCGTCCAGACCAAGAAGGCGCTCCAGTATTCGCGCCGCCGGTTCCTCGGCACATGGTTCTTCGGTTGTCTGCTGTCGCTGATGACAGCCGTTGCGCTGTGGGTTTCAATCGCGACCGCTGCGCACCAGAACGACACCGCCAAGCTCGCAGCGGCGGAGGCCAACCACAAGGCCAAAGGTGCGCAGGACTCAAGCGACCAGATCGTGCTCTACCTCCAGGGCAAGCAGGGCATCCCCGGCGTTCCCGGTGCCAACGGCCAGGACGGAGCACCCGGCCAGCCGGGCACCAACCCGCCGCCAGCCAAGCCGGGCAAACCCGGCCCGCGCGGACCGACAGGTCCCGCCTCGAACGTTCCCGGTCCTGAGGGACCAGCCTCGACCGTTCCAGGACCGCAGGGTCCCGCCGGTCTGTCTGGTCCTGTGGGGTTGGCTGGGACTGCTGGTCCCGTCGGGCCACAAGGCGCGCTTGGCGCGACTGGCGCTCCGGGTCCTGCCGGTGCAGAAGGCGCTGTCGGTCCTGCTGGACCGGAGGGCGCTGCTGGTCCAGTCGGACCTGCCGGTCCTACTGGCTCGACTGGCGAAACTGGACCCACTGGAACGGGCGACACAGGCCCGGCAGGCTCAACGGGCGACACGGGTCCTACTGGCGATACTGGTCCCAGGGGCGACGCCGGGCCGACAGGACCGCGCGGCGATGCGGGTGCCACCGGGGCGATAGGGCTCACCGGACCGGAAGGAGCAACCGGACCGCAAGGACCGGCTGGACCTATAGGAGCGGCAGGTCCTGCCGAACCAATCGACGTGCAACTGGTCAGCGCACAGTCTGATAACGACACGACAGCCGCCAAAGAGGTGACAGTCCAGTGCCCTACCGGTTCTGTGGCGATCAGTGGTGGGTGGCATTGGACACCAGCAACCGCAGGGATATCGGTGAGCGCCGACGAGCCCGTGACAGCAACCAGTTGGCATGTTGAGGCGATCCGCGACACGTTCCCTCTAAACACCACCTGGCAGTTGACAGCGTTCGTTTTGTGTAACACCCCCTTGTCAGCCACCCCGAGGTGAGGATTGCCATGACCCGTCTCACAGCGTTCGTTGCAGCAGGCATCTCGATGCTGGTCCTGGCAAGCGCAACCGCAGCACAGCCAAGAACAACGTTCGTGGCTGCGTGCGTGCAGAGAACAGGAGGCCACGAGAGCGTCGGCGATCTCAACGTGCTGCTGCACACAGCGTGCGCCAAGGGACAGAAACCGTTCGAGCTGGCGCTGTGGCCGGTCGAGGTCACGACCGGGGCGCAAGGTCCGCAAGGACCACAAGGCATTCCCGGCCCGCAAGGACCGCAAGGCGTTCCAGGCAGCGGCGGCACCGGCACAGGACCACCAGGTCCCGTTGGGCCAGCAGGACCGCAAGGACCACAAGGACCAGCCGGGACGAAGGGCGTGACTGGAGCTACAGGACCTTCAGGACCAGCCGGTCCGTCCGGCGTGTCGCACTACTCGACTCACATCGCGAACTCCGGGAACAGCAGCTCGGCGACCCTCAAAGAGGTCCAGGCCGACTGTCCGGCTCACACCAAACCGCTAGGCGGCGGCGGTGAGATCAGCCCCGCCGACAGCGAAGGCGTGGGGCTCGTGTCGAGCTACGTGCGCGGGAACGGGTGGTTCGTCAAGGCGCAGACGTTCGTCGGGTCGCAGCGCTGGAAGCTGATCGTCCACGTCATCTGCGCCACGGTGAGCTGATGGTCCTCCAGATCGTGCAGACGGTCGGGTGGATCGTGGTCGGCACCGCCGGGTTCTACATCAGCTACCGCATGATCAGATCAACGAGAAAGGGCTGAGCTATGCCGTACACCGTGCAGGGCACCACAGTCATCCGCGAGGACACCGGTCAGGTCGTCAAGGAGCACTCGTCCAAGACCAAAGCGCTCGCGCACCTCCGCGCGCTGAAGGCAAACGTCGCGGCGCAGGAGGCGGAGTGGGCCGCGCTCGATGAGCAGGCCGAGGGGTGGCTTCCTACCGTCGAGCAGCTCGCGCTCGCGGAGAGCACCGAGACGGCTGCGCTGTCTGTCACACCGTCCCCGTTCTCTACGTCGAAGACCTCGAACTGGATCGCTCGCGTGGGTGGGCTACCGGCGTACATCCAGAACGTCGCGAAGGGGATCATGAAGACCGGCAAGTCGGAGTCCCAAGCGATCCAGATGGCGATTGGTGTGATCCGCAACTGGGCCAGCGGACGTGGGAAGGTCAGCCCCGAGGTGCGCGCTGCTGCCGCGAAGGCGCTTGCGGAGTTCGAGGCCAAGCGCGCCGCGTCACACGCGAAGACGGCAGCCAAAGCAGCAGGCTAGCTAGCTCGCATCCTGTGCTACCCTTCTCGGGAATCGACCGAGGAGAAGCACATGGATATCGAGAGCAGGTTGCGCCAGGAAGCCGAGGCGTGGGAGCGCGTAGGCGTCCCGAGCGAGAAGAACCTGCACAGGGCGATCCTGGAACACGGCCAAGCCTACGAGCTAGACCGTGAGGCGTCCGCGCAACAGCCGAACGGGAAGCTGAAGGAGTGCTTCCGCAACGCGGCGCTCGCGGCGTACGACCACGACGACCTGACCTACGTCGAGGGGTTCGCGCACCGCAAGGACGGGGTGCTGGTCGCCCACCACGCCTGGGTGATCAACGAGGACGGCAAAGCGCTGGAGGTCACGTGGCGCGACGGAGGCGACGAGTGCGGGTTCTGCGAGGACGGCCTCTGCGACCGTGACGTGGACGACCCCGAGTACGACGAGGCCGACGAGAGCACATGGATTGCAGAGTGCGGGTACTGCCACGGTGTCGGTGTGCGCGACTTCGTGCACGGGTCGTTGGAGGGCGCACAGTATTTCGGCATCCCGGTTCCTGACGGGGTGCTGTTCGCGGCGATGCGCGACCGCAACGTGTGGGGGTTCTTCACCTCGCAGGCGGACATCCAAGCCGCACTCGACTAAGCGCGCATCGTGTGCTAGTCTTGTTGGTGCGGGCAGTCCGCTCGCATCGACCGAGGAGGCAAAGATGGGACTTCTGACCAGGGCGCTTGTGCCCCGCAGCGTGCGTCGAGCGACGCACCCCGTACGGACGGCCAAGAGCGCCGTCACCCCGCGCGTCGTCAAGCAGGCGCGCAATGTGATGAACCCGGTGGACAGCGCCGTCTACTACGGCATCGAGCGTCCGCTGAACACGAAGCCGCGCAAGAGCAGGAAGGGAACGACCCAGGCGCAGCAGGTGGAGTACGAGTACGTCGAGCAGGTAGAGGCCAACACGCCCGAGAAGGACCGGGCGATCAGCCGGATCGTGCTTGCCGTCGCCGCTGTTGTGATCGTCGCGTACGTTGTCCTGAGCCTGATCTTCGGGTGGGTGCCAGTGCTCCTATCGACCATCGCCTTCGCGTACGTTGCGTACAAGATCGTGACCATCCGATAAGCACGTATCGTGTGCTAGTCTTGTGAGTGCGGGCAAGTGCCCGAATCGACCGAGGAGCAGTTCTGATGACCACCACCCTGAAAGCCGTTTACGAGCGCCAGCAAGCCGCGTACGAAGCACAGCGCGAGGTGTCCGCCGCCTACGAAGACATCTACTGGAGCCTGGAGCCCAAAGCACGCGCCAGCGCCAACGTGTACGACCACCCCGTCGTGATCGCCGCGCAGAAGCACGCCGAGAAGCTCGTCGCCGAAGTCGCCGCGTTGCGCGAAACGGTCGGCGGGCGCGTGTTCCGCGTCGTTGACAGCAAGCTGCCCGAGCTGACCGCCCGGATCGCGAAGCTGAACAAGAAAGCGATCCGGCTTGGAACCGACCCGATCCTCCTGACCGTCTCCGGCGAGAAGGACCAGATCACCCGCAAGGTCCCCGTCGTGGACTCCGTGACCAGCGCGCTCCACGAGATCGAGGGCACCTGGTCCGAGTTCACCGAGGAGGTCGTGGACTTCACGTACATCACCGTGGACGGTCCCACTCCGATGCTCGCCGGGTTCGTGTTTCTCGCGACCCTCGACCACGACGCTGACCAGGGCGCTGACGAAAGCGTCGGCATCCGCCGCGCGCCCGTCGGAACCGGCCTGGTCAACCAGATCGGTGAGGAGGCCGCTGCCGCTGTTGAGGCCAATGACCTGACTGCTTACCGGCACGCCGGACCTGACTGCGACCACTGCAAGTTCGACCGCAAGCGCAAGCAGACCTACGTGCTGTACGAGGTCGCGACCGGGCAACTGCGCCAGATCGGCACCAAGTGCGTCAAGGACTACATCCCGAACGCGAACAACCCCGAGAAGGTCGCAGCGTGGGCAGAGTGGCTTGAGGGCCTGTACACCGACCTCGGGTTCGAGAGCGGCGGCGGGTTCGGTGACATCGAGGTCGGGTCGGGTCGCCCCGCGATTCCGACGCTCGGCTACTTGACGAACGTCGCGGCGATGATCCGCACAGTTGGGTGGACGCCCCGCTGGACGAAGGACCACTACGGCGAGTTCTCCCGCAACTACGGCGCGACCGCCGACAAAGCGAAGGACAACTTCCTGGAGCGTGACGAGAAGCTGCGGACTCCGCTGTCAGCCGAGGATCTGGAGCTGGCGACCACGGCGCTGACGTGGGTGCGCGACGACCTCGCTGAGCGCGACGAGATCAACGAGTTCGAGCACAACCTCACGACATACGCCAAGAGCGACTTTCTGCCGGAGAAGGGCGACGGGTTCATCGCGTCGATCATCGGCGCGTACCAGCGCGAACTGGCACGCAAGCTGGAGGCCGAGAACGCCAAGAACTCCGAGTGGATCGCAGCGGTCGGCGAGCGGATCAAGGACCTGACGTTCACCGTCACGTTCGTCAAGGGCTTCGAGGGCGACTATGGCACCCGGTGGCTGACCAAGGGCTACGACGCCGACGGCAACCAGATCGTTTGGTGGGGTGCCGGTGGCCTGGATCAGGGCACGACCTACACCTGCTCAGCGACGGTCAAGAAGCACGAGACGGACAGCTACAACGGTGGCGCGAAGGTCACGCAGGTCACGAACCTCCGCTCGATCAAAGAGGTCCAGGCGGTCGCGTAAGCTGCGACCATGAGCACGTCCCAGCCAGATCGCTCGCAGGACTGGCTGGGACAACCGCTCTACGTGGACCTGGATGAAAACCCGCGCCTGTACGTAGACCTCACGACCCCGTACGTCGCGCCAAGCAACATCACGCCACCTCCGCTGCCGGATGATCCGACCGTCGAGGAGCCGACCATGCTCGCCACCGCCACGTCGGAAGCCGGTCCGCTCGCCATCACGACAGAGGTCGCAGCACCACCCGACAGTTTGATCGTCGTTTCCGTCGCAGCGTTCAGCGGGACGGTCACTGCCATCGCCAACAGCGACACGCCGCTGACCTGGACTGTCAACTCCAGCCCCATCGGCGATAACACGAACGCCGTGAACATCTGCACCGCCAAGGCCGGATCGGATGGGTTGCCCGCTGGCAGCACGATCACGGTTAGCATCTCGTCGGCGAGCCAGACGATGGTCGGTCTGGCTGCCGCGTTCCCTGGGGCCAGCGATGTCGTGAACGCAACGTCGGGCAACCTCAATGGTCGCAGCGTCACTGACTGGGACGCTGGCCTGCTGACGCCCGTGGCCGCGAACAACCTGCTGGTCGCCGCCGGGTACAACAGCGGTGAGACTACGACCAATACGTTCACCAACGCCGAGGATCTGGCGGCGGTGTCCCAGGACGACCGGACCGTGGCCGTGGGGTATGTCCTGAACGCTCCCGCTGAGAGCATCACGCTCGCTGGGCTGTGGGCGGATGCGGCCAACTTCTCCCCCGCTGTTGCGGTTGCCCTCAGCGTGATTTGACGCATGCGCCGTTGGTGGCGGCGACGGCGATCCATCTGGAGGCGCTGGCGGCAGCGGCGATCCATCTGGGACCTAGCAGCAACCTCGCCTTAGCATCTCGGGCATGGCGACGCTGACCGGCCCGTGGCTGATGAAACGCGGGGCATTGGCCCCGCCGTACCGGGCGACGCTTCGCCAGGCGAACGGCGCAGCCATCGACCTGTCGCTGTATGACCACGTGAACTTCTTGATGCGCGAGCGCAACACACTCACGCCCATCGTGGACGCCGAGGTCGCGATCCTTCAGGAGGGCGATGCTGAGACGGGCACGAACGTGGGGATGGTCGAGTACGACTGGGTGGCTGGCGACACCGACACGACCGGCGACTACTACGCCGAGTTCGCGATCTACGACGACCAGGGGAACATCGTTCTGCGCGTCCCAAGCGACGACTACCAAGAGGTCCGGATCGTCGGGAACCTCTCGACCGTGCAGATGGACAACGGCAACGGCAACGGCAACGGTGGCTCGGGACCTGGTGAGACTGGCCCAACCGGACCGACTGGTGACACCGGACCGACCGGCCACACAGGACCCACCGGGCCGACTGGCGCGACGGGACCAGCAGGCCCTGCCGGACCAACCGGTCCCGCTGGCGCAACCGGGATCGCCGGACCGACAGGAGCAACTGGAGCGCCAGGCGTCGTGGGAGCAACCGGCACGCAGGGTGTCGCCGGACCTGCGGGACCGACAGGCGCGACGGGCACGGCAGGACCAACCGGACCGCAGGGCGACGCTGGACCCGCCGGGGCGACAGGCTCACCCGGCACGCCCGGCGCGACCGGAGCGCCAGGCACCCAAGGTGTCGCCGGACCGACCGGACCGACTGGCGCAGCCTCAGTCGTACCAGGACCAACCGGGCCGACGGGCGCAACAGGGTCTGTGGGCTCACAGGGGCCTACTGGAGCGACAGGCGCGACCGGTCCGGCAGGACCGCCCCAGATCGCCGGAACCGTGCAGACAGGCGCTGCCTACACGTTCGCGCTCGCGGACGCGGGCACGGTGGTCGAGGGCAACAGCGCCACCGCGCAAACGTTCACGATCCCACCGCACGCGACCGTCGCGCAAGCCGTCGGCGCTGTGATCGAGGTGTTCCAGTACGGCGCAGGACCAATCACGATTGCTGCCGGGGCCGGGGTCACGTTGCGCTCGGACGGCGGCAGGGTCAAGACCGCCGCGCAGTACGCGACCATCGGGCTGCGCCAACGCGCGACCGATGAGTGGGTTTTGAGCGGCGATCTCGCGTAAGGGCGATCCGTGAGCATCATCACGCCCTCGCGCAGACGGGCCTATGCGACCAGTCCAGGCGGCGTTGTCCTGCCGCAGCTCACGCTGACGCAGGTCGCGTCAGACGACTTCAACCGGGCCAACGGTGCGCTCGCCGGAACGAACGGGTGGATCGCGACCGCTGACGGCAGCCCCGCGATCACCGCCAACGAACTGTCCGGGGTCGGAGCGTCGCTGGCTGGCGCGTACCGCCCCGAGCTGTACAGCGGCGACCAGTACGCGCAAGGAGTCGTCGGATCGCAGAACAACATCTCCGCCGACTTCGTGGGGCTGACGCTGCGTCACAACGCGAGCACCAACGCCGAGTACGCGATGCTCTACTACATCAACGGCACCACCCCGGCGCTGAACTTCTACTACCGCCTCGCGCCCGGCACGTACACGCAGATCGGCGGACAGTCACTCCCCGGCGCTGGGCTCGCGCCCGGCACGGTGCTCCAGTTTTACGTCATCGGCAACGTGCTCGTGGGGCTAGTCAACGGCGTTCAGATGATGTCGCTGATCGACAACCAGATCCCGTCCGGCGGCGTGCCTGGGGTGATCACGTTCGGTGGGATGACGATGGACAACTACGTCTGCGGGAACGCGAGCATGGGCGCGTCGTTGGGTGCGGCCATCGGCACCGACAACTTCAACCGCGCGAACGGCAACGCCTCCACCGGGCAGTCGGCGTTCTGGACCGCTGTCACCGGCACGTTCAGCGGTGTCGCGAGCCACGACGGGGTGATCGTCTCTAACGAGCTGAACGTCTCCGACGCGAACCATCACACCGCCGCGCGAGTCGAGACGTACAACGCCGACCAGTGGGCGTCCATCGGGATGGGCTCGACGCCACCACCAACCGGCTCGGGCGCGTTCGTCGGCGTGATCCTCCGGTGGAACGGGACGCAGGGCTACATGTTCTGCTACTTCCTCAACGTCCCGGTCAGCTACCGGATCTACTTCATCCAGACCGGCACCTCCTCGGTCGAGCTGGGCGCTGGCTGCCCCGCGCACGGGTCGAACACGAACCCGACCGGCACCATCTACACCGGGGTCGCGAAGGGCACTCGACTCTCGATCAGGGTCAACACCTGCGAGGTCTTCTCCGTCACCGACACGCGAGCGACCGTCGGACAGCCTGGCTACCAGATTTTTCCGACGACGACCGCCGACAACTTCGCCGCCGGAAACGCCTAGCCTCAAGCGCACAGCGTGTGCTAAGCTGTAGGTACCGCACAAGAGAGGTGCGGCATCGACCGAGGAGGCTCAAGTGAGCACCAGATACGACACGACGACGCACTGCCACTGCGGCGCGGCGTACAACGGGAGCGACCACTGCCCGGTCTGCGCCTGCGAGCAATACGAGTCCGGCGACTGCGGCCACGAGGCCACGATGGAGGAGCACGGCTGCGCCTGGCTGATCGAGGTCGCGAGCGGCAACCCCGAACCCGACTTCCCCGAGGACCTCTACAAGGTGGTCGAGTGCGGCGGGAAGCTGACCTTCAACCAGTACGGCTCCTGGACCTGCGAATACGGCCACGAGCACGTCAGTTTCGATGACCCGGCGCGTGACGCGTACGAGGCCGAGCAGGCGTTCACAGAGCGGCAGGAGGGATGACCATGAGCTACGAGTTCGACTTCGATCCGTACGACATCGACCCGCGCGTCGAGGATGCCTACGACGCCTGGGTCGAAGCGCAGCACGACAAGTGGGCAGAAACCGCGACCGAGTGCGGCAACTGCGGCCACCTGTGGCAGGCCGAATACCACCGCGCGACCCGCATGGACCCCGGCTACTACGAGCAGCCCGACTGCCCCGCGTGCGGCGAGTGGCAGATCGGCGACGACGCACCCGAGCGTGAGGTGCCCGAACCGCCGAAAGCGGACACCGGGTGGATCGCCGACCTGTTCGCCGAGCAGTTCCCTGCCGATCCCAACGCGGAGCAGCCGTTCTGATGCCCGCCGAGATCGTCACCCTCGAAGACTGCGCGAGCTGCTTCGGCGTCTACGACGTGGAGGGCTCCAAGGGCGACCAGTACATCGTCCAGTTCCACGGCGAAACGGGCGTTCACTGCACCTGCCCCGGCTTCAAATACCGCCAGGACTGCAAGCACGTATCGAGCGTTTACAAGACCGCGTGCATGTACAACCCGCAGTACAACAAAGGCAAGCCGGAACCGAAGATTCGCCCGCGCGACTACACCTACGACCAGTTCTCCAAGACGCCGTGCCCAGCGTGCGGCGGACCAACGGTCTACGTCAGGCGAGCGGTATGACCCGCGAACACGACCTGCGCGAGCACCTCCGCACCGTGGAGGCGCAGATCGCAGACGCGCGCCGCGACGGCCACAAAAGCCTGCTGCGCAACCTCCAACGCGAACGGCGGGCTATCCTCGACGCGCTCACCGCGTACGACAAGGCAATGTGATCATCCGTTGGTAGTGGCGACTGACGCGCTCTACATTCTGCTCACAGTCGTCTTCTTCAACGGGCTCGCGTTCGGCGGCGGCTGGTACGGCGAGAAGCTGCTCTACCGCCACCGGCACCGCATCGCTCACGCTGTGCTTCAACAGCGACGGCTGCCGTGGCTGTGGCGCGAGCGGATCGTCAAAGCGCTCTACCGCCTGTACCCACTGCGCTAGCCCACCAGAATCAAAGTGTGGGCCTGTGCAAAACGGGTCTTAGTATCGCGTGGCATGAGCGCTCTTGCCGAAACTTCAGAGATCCCTGCCGACGTAACCGTCCTGCGCGAGTCGATGTACGCGCTCTCGCGCGACACCGTGGAGTTCCCGCCAGAGCTGGCCGAACAGCGCGTCGAACGGCTCGTGCAACGCGGGCTGAGCCTGGAGGAAGCAACCTCCACCGAGGAGCAGGAACGCTCCAAGCTGATCCCCGTGCACATCCTGCGACCGTGCCTCGGCCGGGGCCGTGGCCGTCACGTGTACGAAGCCAGCATGCTTCAGGAGAACGCGCACAAGTTCGCGGGCTGGCGACAGTACATCGACCACCTGTCACCCGAGGCGCGCAAAGCGGCGAAGGGACTGCCCCGCTCGATCCGTGACCTTGGCGGCAGGATCGTGGAGAGCTACTGGGACGGTGACGTGCCCGCCGACGAGAGCAAACGCTTCGGGCAGGGCGCTGTCGTTGGATGGTCGCTGCCAACCCCGTTCATCCGCGAGCTGGCCGAGAACGACCCCGAGCTGGTGGAAGCGTCGATCTCCGCGAACGCGACCGGTGTGCAGCCCACGATGCGTGACGGTCGCCGTGCGTGGCTGGTCGAAGGGATCGAGGATCACGGAAGCGTTGACTGGGTGACAGAAGCCGGTGCTGGTGGCCGCGTCGTCCAACTGATGGAGGCTGCCTACAAGGAGGACGGGATGAGTTTGCTGGAGAACATGACCGACGAGGAGTTCGTCGCCTACGTCGAGGAAGTCCGTCCGCACCTGCTCGCCGAGCAGACCGCCGCCGCTGACACCGACGACGACAGCGCCGGACCTGACGCCGACGACGAGCTTGAAGCGATGGTCGCGAAGCTGATGAAGCGCAACCCCAAGCTCAAGCAAGCCCAGGCCGAGACGATGGCCAAGCAGGCGCTGAAGAACACAGAGGAAGCCAACACGGAGGAGACGGATATGGGTGTCACCCCAGAGGCGCTCCAGGAAGCTCTCCAGAGTGAGGACTTCCAAGGTGCGCTGAAGACGCTGGTCGAAGCAGCGGTCGCCGACGAGCGCGAGCTGATCAGGGCCGAGGCACGCGCTGACGCCGACCGGCAGCTTGACCTGCGCGACATGCGCGACGCCGCGCACCGCCAGATCCAGGAGTCAAAGCTCCCGGAGGCGTTCGCGTCCAAGACCAAGGCGCTGTACGAGATCACCGACGACGGGCCGACCTCAGGGCTCGACATCGTTGACGACGTGGACGACGACGGCAAGGTCACCAAGAAGGCGGAGGACAAGCTCACGGAGTCCGTGGCCGCAGCGATCCAGGAGCAACAGGATCTGCTCGCGACTGTGAACCCGACGAAGGTGCGCGGCCAAGGCGTCGGCGCTCCCGCGAAGCGAGGCGAGGGCGAAGGCGGCGATGGTGACGACACCAAGGCGGGTGAGGGGACTCTGTGGGGAGCGGTCCTTCAAGAGGCAGGGGTCGATCCCGCGAAGGCGTGGAACGACTGAGGCCAAGGTAAGGGAAAGGGAAAGGAACACACGAAATGCCATATAACCGCCCTGGCCCCGGCGTCTACGTCACGAACGGCGGCACGGCTGTCCAACACGGAGCGGCTGTCGAGATCGACAACTTCGTTGGCGTCGCGGTCAAGCAGCAAACCCCGCCGTGGACGCAGGGATTCCAGTCCCCGGCGATGATCGCCGCAAACGAACCGTTCTTCATCATCACGAAGGGGGTCGTGCAAGTGCCGTCCGCCGGGATCACCACACCCACGAAGGGCGACACGCTGTACATCACCGGCCCTGGCGCTCTCGCGAAAACCGGCACGGTCAAGTTCGGCCGGATCGTGGAGGTCGGAGGCGAACGCGGCACCCCCGCGAACTCCATTCGGGTTGACCTCGACGCGAAGGACAGCTTCTGAGTCGAGGCCGAGTAGGTTTCTGACCCTCCCAGGTTGCCCCCCCTGAGGATGCGGCTGACGCCATTAGGCGCTTAGTGGGCTCGGATTGGCCATGAACAAGGAGCAACGATGAACGGCAACCCATACGGTGAGTTCGGCAGGCCGATCCGCCTGCTGGAGGCGTACAAGGAGTGGCGCGACGAACGGATCTTGCAGGAGGCCGACTCGAAGGCAGACTTCGCGTCGTTCCTGTTCGGCCCGGTACGCCAGTCGATGTGGACTGGCTACAGCCGCGCGCAGGCGCAATACCAGCGCTACACCCGGCAGGAGAACGCGCCCGACTTCCGCCAGCGCAGGCTGCGCGGCCTGAACGGCCTGCTCGGGATCGGGTACGTGGGCGACCACGGCCACTACCCAGGGATGCACCGCACCGAGCGCCCACCGGCCACGCTGTCGGTGGACACGTACGGTGGCGTGTACCAGATCACCCGCCAGGCGATCATCAACGACGACTCCAGCGAGCTGCTGAACCGCAACCCGGCGGACATGGGCTACGCGGCCGGAGTGTTCATTCTCCAGACCGTGATCGCTGCCATCGAGAACCCAGGGCTCGCGCCGGACGGCCAACCGTTCTACTCATCCGCCCGTGGGAACCAGGTCAGCGACGCGCTGTCGGAGGACTCCCTCGCGGACGCCATCGCGTTCATGGAGTCCCAGGTGGACGACGATGGCAACCAGATCGTCGTGACCCCGGCGGTCCTGGTCGTCAAGAACGCACGGATGCAGTTGATCGCCCAGCGCATCCTGAACTCGGCACAGACCGGCACGACCGTCAACTGGACGGGAGCACCCGGTGTCGGCGGGGACGTGTTCGACAAGGGCACCCTGAACCCGCTCGCGGGCATCCTCCCGGCCGACGGCGTGATCCGCGATCCGTGGTTCAGCGACTCGAACGACTGGTATCTGTTCGCTGACCCGAACGACGTGCCAGGGTTCGCTGTCGGGTTCCTGAACGGTCAGTCGGAGCCGCAGGTGATGCTCCGCGACCCGATGGTCCGGATGGCGCTCGGCGCGGGCACAGACCCGTACCAGTTCGAGCTGGATTCGGTGGACTTCAAGGTGCGCTCTGACTACGGTGTCGGCGTGATCGACCCGCGCGGCGCGTACCGCTCGGTGGTCGCCTGAGCGCACGTAGCGGATAGAGGCTGTGGTGCCCTAGCAGGCGGCGGGCTGCCGCTTGCAGGGCACGATGGCTTGTAGTTTGTGAGGGCATCCGGCGAGGGTAGCCTTCAGCGGTAATCAACCTGAGGAGCTTGACGTGCCCAGAGGATCAGACGCAGATGCAGCGGGCGAGGAACTGACCGCTCGCACAGGGTTTACGCCGAACGCGGAGCAGATGATCGCGGAGAACCAGGACCGCTTCTCGAAGGAGCTTCGCGCGGCGAGCAATCGGGCCATCGACCATGCCGCGACGGACGAGATGGACGAGGACGACGCGGCAGGTTACCTGGAGGACAGCGACGACGTGACCGTGCTCGACTACGCCGTGCGCGGCCCGTTCGTGGTCATCGTCTACGAGGACGAGGACGGTGTGATGCACAAGGAGGCTCACACGCTGAAGGGCAAGGAGAAGTCCGCCGAGCGTCTCACTCGCAACCAAGGTCGCGGCAAAGACGAGGAGCCCGACGAGAGCGACGACTCCGAGAAGCAGGCCAGCAGCTCACGGACTACGCGCCGCTCCACGGCCGCGTCAGCTTCCAGCAGCGAGTAGGCAGGCAGGTCCCCGTTGACCATCGTTGATCCCGCGCCGGGTGACACGACAACGCTGCTGCCACCCACGGTCGAGCAGATCAAGGGATGGAGCCGCGTTGAGTTCGGGGACCTAGACCAGCCGTTCACAGACGCAGACCTTCAGGTCAGAATCGACCGGTCCGTGGCCGAGTTGACAGCGATCACGGGCCGGTTGTTTGACGACACGATGCCGACACCGCTGGTGTCCATCGCCCAAGAAGCGGTGCAGCTTCGCGTTGAGCAGATGGCCTACCAGGAGCAGGAGGACTACGCCGAGACGGTCAGCGACGACCTGATCCAGTCGTTCACCGCAGGCAACTACTCCGAAACGAAGAAAAGCCCCCGCGACCGCTACACCGGTCTGACGACCGGGCTGCCGGAGATCAACTCCAACCCGTGGCTGAACCGCGACATCTGGCTGCTGTGCACCGACGACATGCGCAACTACTGGACCGAAACGCTGCTCGGCCAGGCTGCCGCAGCCCTGATCCCGAGCTTCGAGGTGACCGAGGCTGACTGGGGCAACTACGACGGGCTGTACCCCTACTCGTGGGGTGTCGGCGCGTTCAACAGCCCGCTAGTAGGTCTGGATACCTGGGGGGCGTAGGTGGCGTTCACGGGCTGCCTGGTGGACCGTGCACGCCGCGTCGTGCGAGCCCCAACCCCGATCCGGGTGGAAGGCACCACCCAGTTCGAGACGCTCCACTACCCGTGGTTCAAATGCCGGTTCACGTACAACCCCGCACCGGACGCGAACGACACCCAGGGCGGGCTGCGTCGCGTGCCGCGCAACGGGCAGATCATGTGCGGACTGCGCGACGCCGACGGCAACGACCTTCAGATCAACGCCTCAGACCGACTGGAGATCGACTCCAGACAGCTTGGCCGCGCGGTCTTTGAGATCACTTCCGACGGCGAACCGATCCGCAAGAAACGCCGGATGCTTGGGTGGGTCACGACCGTCGTTCGTGTCGAGGAGCACCCGTTCACGAGGGCTGAGCCGTAGCCAACTACGACTGGAAATACTTCGGTCCTGACCTCACCGAGCTGTTCGACCCGTCCGTCGCCGAGAAGGCAGCCCGGCGGATGGCGAACAGCGGCGGTGACGCTTTGCACGGCCGGATTGCGGAGAACACCCCGGTGCACACCGGCAACCTCCGGACAAGCTGGTATCGCGTGGAGGCGGTCGGGCTCGGTGACCGTTACGAAAGCTGGGTTCGGACCGAGGTGGACTACGCGCCGTACGTCAACTACGGCACCGGTCTGTGGGGACCGGAGCATCGCAAGTACGAGATCAAACCGATCCCCCCGAACCAGGTGCTGTCGTGGTTCGATCCTGGCAGCGGCGGCAGGGTGTACGCCCGGTCGGTGTGGCATTCCGGCAGCCCTCCGGCGCACATGGTCGAGTCCGGCGCAGCGAAGGTCGAGGCGGAGATCGAGATGATCCTCGCGCCGGACCTGGAACTGTTCAAGGACGAGATGGAGGCGCTCGCGCTCAAAGCGCAGGCGCGCACCAGCCTTGGCTGACGCGCCGCCACTGGACTCCGGTCGCAGCCACCAGGACGCTTTGCGCTCCGTGAAGCGCTACGTCGCCGTCGCGCTCGGTGACGAGTGGGAAGTTCGCATCTCCCGCGAGGAGGGCGCGTTCGCCCGCCCGTTCGCCCGCGTGTGGCAGGTCGCCGGAACCACGTACCCGTTGACGAGCGGTCGGTGGCTGTCGGACATGGTGCAGCCGTTCGTGATCGCCGCGTACCCGGAGCAGGGTCGTGACCCGGACGAGGCGCTCCTGAAAGCGCAGAAGGTCGAGAACTGTCTGTACCGCGCGTTTCGTGTGGGCGTGGAGGACGGTCGGGCGATGCGCGTCCCGCTGTACAACTACTACCGCGTCAAGAACTGGGACGCGGGGACGTGGTATCCCAGGGCGTTCATGCGCGTCAACGATCTCTCCACCCAACCGTTCGTGGACCCCGACGAGGACACGCTCTGGACCGTCGTGTGCGACGTGCGGCTGACGTGGCGCAGGATCGCGGAAACGATCCCCTCCTCGCCCATCCTGGAGAGCGTCACCGCGACCCCAAGTCCATCTGTGACCCCCGGCTAATCGCGTCTTAGTATCGGCTCCTAGCCCGTCCTGTGGGGTTCACAGAGAGGAGCCAACGAGGTGGCAACGGAAGAATCAGAGCAGGAAGCTGCGCCGCCGACGCGCGGCAAGAGCAAGCAGGCGGAAACGAAGGCTGACGTGCAGATACCGGACATGCCGGTCAGCCAGTTGGTCGAGGGCGCGACCGCGTACCTCGGGTGCCCATCTTGGACAGCGGCAGGCGCTCTACGCGGCCATGAGCCCGACGAAATGATGAGCGTGGAGACGGCCAAGGCCGAGATCGAGAAGTGGCGCGAAACGCCGCTTGAGAACGGGGAGGAGTGACAGATGCCGGGTTCCTTCTCCAAGGACGCGCGGCCGGTACGGCCAGGTGCGTACTTCAACTGGGAGGCCACACCGACCACCACGATCAGCCCGAACATCGGTTCGGTTGTGGCGCTGCCGATCATCCACGACTGGGGTCCCACGAACCAGATCGTGTCGTGCCTGTCGCTCGGTGACTTCCAGGCGACGTTCGGTCCTTCGACTGACACCCCCGGCTACGCCGCTGTGATGCAGTGCTTCCGAGGCGAGGGTGTTGGTGGCCGAGGTGGCGCTGGCGAAGTTCTTGCCTACCGGATCGCTGGGTCCTCCGCCGCGCCAGGGACGATCAACCTGAAGAATGCGACCGCTGACGCGATGACGTTGACGGCGCTGTACGCCGGGTCCTACAGCGACAACCTTGGGGTGCGTGTGCGCGTCTCCAGCGTGCCGACGAACACCGACGTGCTGATCACCCTGAACGGCACGATCATCGAGCAGCACACCGCCAGCTCGGCGGGCACCACTCCGATCCAGGCGATGGTCGATCAGATCCTCGCGACCTCGAAGTGGGTCAGCGCCGAAGTGGTCGTGGACGGCACCCCGCTCGACACCTCTCAACCCGCCACGATCCAAGCGTTCGAGGACGGGGACGACGGCGGGACCTTGCTGCCCGCCGACTGGATGGACGCGCTCGATCAGCTCTCTGCCGCACGGTTCGGACTGTTCGCTCCCTACGACCTGACCGACGATCAGATCCAAGCGTCGATCCAGACGTGGAGCGCGACGCTCAACACCAGCGGCAAACGGTTCATGGTCGTCGTTGGTGGCGGACCGGCCGACACTGCCGCGTCAGCCGTCACTCGCTCCGCGTCACTGACCGGTCTGCCGGGCAACGGCGGTGGGGAGAACATCGTCAACCTCGGTGTTGGGACGCTGATTGACGACGAGCTGGGGACGCTCTCCACCTCGCAGCTAGCGCCGCGCATCGCCGGGATTCTCGCCGCCCGAGGCGAGTCGATGAGCCTCACGTTCGCCAGGATGGCCGGGTGCACTGCCGGGACGCTGCCGTCTGATAGCGACGTGTCGCTGTGCTTCGACGGTGGCGTGGTCGTGTTCGGGATGGACTCCAACCCGGACGCCCCGATCCGCGTCGAGAAGGGCCTGACGACCTACGTCGGCGGCGATGACTCCAAGCCGTACCTGATCTACCGCAACCCGAAGTTCGTGCGCACGATGCACGGCATCGAGTCCGACATCACCGACTGGGCGACATCCTCCGCCATCGGCCTGTTGCAGGTCAACGACCAAACCAGAGCGCTGGTCGTCGGCTACGGGCACCAGGTGATGGAAGCCCGCGCCGGGCTCGGGGTCATCCAAGACGGGTACACCGTCGGTACCGACCCGCAGCCGCCACCGTCCGACGAGGACGAGTTCGTTGCCGTGGTGTACGGGATCGCGTTCGGCCGCTCGGTCGAGCAAATCTTCAACACCGTCTACATCTCATAAGGAGGAGGTGAACTTCTATGGCTGAGGTCGGCTCAAGTGAGGGCCTATATCGCATCAGCGGGATGTACGGCTACGCGATCATGGACGGCTTTGTCCGTGCCGAGATCACGAACGTCACCGCGACCATCACCATCGCGAAGATCGAAGTGCCGCTCGTTGGCGCGACCCGCATGGGCATCAAGCCCGGTCGGGAAACCCGCGACGGGACGTTCAACATCCAGAAGATCGACACGTACTGGGAGAAGTACATCCACGGGTACATGTCCCAGAGCCTCGCTGCCCGCCGCGCTGCGCGCGGTACCCAGGCAGGAGCGATGCGGTCGTTCTCGATGCAGGTCTGGTTGGACGATCCGGACGCGCTCGGTGCCGAGGTGTGGCAGCTCAACGGGTGCATGCTGTGGGACCTGCCGTTCGGGTTCGATATCACCACCGACGTGATCGACAAGTCGCTCAGCTTTGGCTGGGAGACAGAGAAGCCGTTGCAGAGCTTCGAGATCATCGAGGGGCAGACGAACCCGATCACCGGCCAGCCCGCGATTCGCTATCTGGATTCGCTGAGCAGCTAGGCCGGTCGTGGTCGTTGACTACGAGAAAGCCTGGCTTGACTTGAAAGCCTATGTCGTGGAGAAGAACTCGCACGGTCAACGGGACCTTCTCTCAAAGATGAGCCGCATCGAGGTGCAGTGCCGCCTGCCTGAAGGCGAGCGCAACTTCGACCCGACCCCCCTGGAACACCGGCCCTCTGCGCGAGCACTCCGTGAGGTGACGCGAAATGGCTGATCTGTCAAACCGTCGCGAGGCGAAAGCCCCGAAGGAGCCGTCCCATGCCCGATGTCGTTACCGGCGAGTCGCCGGACGTTCGAGTCGCACATCCTCCTGAGCCGCCTGCGCGGCCTGTAGGCCGTCAACGCCAGCAGCAGCAGGAACAGCCGCTGCCCCCACCGACGACGCTCAGAGGGCGGGAGGATCGCCCACAGGACGAGGATCGTGGCACCCCCGAGGTGCTCGCGGATCTCGCGGCCGACCGGAGCGTGGCCGACTCCGAGGTGTCCTCCGCACTGGACTGGTTCCTGTCCGAGGAGCCCGACGAGGAAGCAGAACCAACGCACGTGGTCGAGATCAACGTGGGCGTCGGCGATCACCCACGTTGGGTGGAGTGGACTGTGCGTCCCATCGACACCGACGAGCTACGGCGGATTCAGCGCACCACCTCAGCGCTGCGCCGCCGTGGCCGTCAGGACGACCTCGCTATCGACCAGCTCGGGAACCTGAAGGTCATCATCGCCGGGTCCGTTGAACCCGACATCGAAGCGCTCGCCCGCGACCGTGGGATGACACCCGAGGCGCTGCTCCAAAAGCAGTTCCGGATGAAGCCCGGTCTGATCGCCCAACTGTCCACCCAGATCATGGCCCTGTCCGGCTTCGATGACGAGGACGTGCGGGACGCGCTGAGCGCAAAAAACTGATCAAGGCCGGGGGCGAAGCCCAGATGCTGTTCCTGGCCTGGAGGTACGGCGGTGAGGACCCCTACAAGCTGTACAACGGCCTGGACGCGGACTACCGCCCGCTCGGACATCCCGACGAGCTGTCACGTCCGCCGCGCTACCCATCACGTCTACGGCACTTCCTGTACGGCGCAGGTTTGTACGCCGCTGACATCGAGTCGAAGCTCGCGGCCGGGGCGACCGGTGCGAAGGCCGTCAGGTCGATGGGGGGCTAGCCGGTGGCTGTAACCGTCGAGAGCGCGTTCGTTCTGATCGACAAGGCGTCGGGTCCTCTGAAGAAGATCCAGGCGCAGGCGATGCTGACCAACAAG
>Ga0210397_10000197_pt1 | contig 44597 bp, 48 predicted proteins | sample IncBWH2OmetaG_FD_160126 | JGI IMG/M metagenome (GOLD analysis project Ga0210397, IMG submission 160126) | Forest soil microbial communities from Barre Woods Harvard Forest LTER site, Petersham, Massachusetts, United States - Inc-BW-H-2-O ...
CTGTTCGGCTTCGCACTGCTGCAGATCGTGCTCAATCCGTTCGGCTTCAGCGACCTGACGCAGCGCTACGCGCAGGACGTCTCCAACCTCCTGATCACCGGGCCGTATCTGTACCCGACGACGGGGCGCGACCAGGTCAGCGTGGCGCTGATCGAGGAAGACACGCTGCATACGCTGCAGATGCCGTGGCCGTGGAATTACAGTGCGCACAAACAGGCGCTGGACGCGATCCTGGCCTACAAGCCGCGCGCGGTGATCGTCGATTTCCTGTTCGTGGATTCGCGCCCCGATGCCTCGCTGCCCGACCTGGTCGACGAGATCGCGCGCTATAAGAAAGCCGGCGTGCCGCTCTACTTCGAGGGCGGCACAGACCTGCCTTATGGCGAGTCGCCTTTGCGGCCCGAGCTTGCCGATACCGGCGTGCCGATCCTCGACCCCACCATCGACGTCTATGACGGCGTGGTGCGGCAATATCCGGTGAGCGGCTATTGCTACAAGGCCGACGGGCAGGTCAAGGACGCCTCATGCCCGTCGCTGGCGCTGCGGGTGTTTGCCGACGTCTATCCGAACATCAAGCTGGCGCCGTTGAACGGCAAGATCGAGCTGGTATGGGGCACCAGGACCGAGCCGACGAACCTGAAATGGCGCAAATACCGCGACGACGACGGCACGCTGCATCCCTGCAGCGTCGAGACGAATTTCGTGGCGCGGACCTGGCGCGCCTTCTTCGACAAGAGCACGGCGCAGGGTCATTGCCCTTATGACGGCATCGTGCCGGTGGAGGCGCTGATCCGCGGCGACGACGATCCGGACATCGCGCGGCTCCTGACCAACCGCGTCGTGTTCTACGGCGCGGCGCTGAAAGGCGCGCAGGACACATCCTACACGCCGGTCAATGGCCTGCAGGCCAATGTCTTCGTGCACGCCATGGCGATGGACAATCTGATCACCTTCAGGGGCAGGCCCTATCAGAACGTGATGACGGTCTGGGGCACGACCTTCTCCAACGAGCCGGCGCAGGTGATGGCGATCGTGCCGGTGATCCTGGTGCTGTCCTTCCTGCACCTGCGCCGCATCCGGGCGCGCCGCAGGGGTCGCCGCGCCGAGCACAACGCGGTCGTCGAATGGTTCCTCGACAAGGGCGTGGAGAATGTGTGGCACTGGCTGGCCTTCTTCCTGGCGCTCGGCATCGGGCTGCTGCTGGCGCTGTGGGTCGGGCTTTCGGTCGCCAACTGGGTCGAGGACGTCTTCATTTCCGTCGAGCTTGCCGCCATGCTGCTGATCGGCGTGCCGGATTCGTTTTGGGGCTATCTGCATCACGTCGCGGGCGGGCGCCCCGACGAACCAAATTTGGAGGTCACGGCATGAGACAAAAACTGGCCCTGGCGGTCCTGGCGGGCGCCTTCGCGCTCGCAGCGACCCCGTCCCTTGCCGCCTCGGACGACTGCGCCAGCCTGACGGGCGACGCGGTGCTGTCGGCGCGGACGCCGCAGGTCGACCTCTACGACGCGCCGACCGGCAAACGCATCAAGACGCTCGATGACGACAAGTTTCCCAAATGCCTCGCGGTGACACAGCGCGCGCCCAATATGATGCTGCAGGTCTCGATCGACGGCGCAGCGGTCTGGGTACCGCCGCACATGGTCAACTACCGGCTGACCGGCAAGAAGCCAGCGATCTGCCGCAATCTCGCGATGGGCGGCACCGACACCAAGGTCGGCGCGACGCGCGCGCTGGGCGAAGACTGCCCGCAAGCGAAGGCCGCGCCATGAGAACCGCGCTCCGAAGCGGCCTTGCCGCGCTTTGCCTGTTCGCGACCCCGGCGCTGGCCGACGGCTATCCCGGCCATGGCCGCGCCATCGACCAGTTCCACCCCGCCGCCGACTACAGCGACGTGATGACCGGGCGGCCGCTGGCGCTCGGCATCATGCGGGCGCGCGCCAACGGCTTCGTGCCGTCGCCGGTGATGCAGGCCTATGCCAATGGCGTGCTGGCCAGGCTGCTGCGCGGCATCGCGCTGCCGCCGTCGTTCCAGCCGCAGGTGCGGGTGCTGGCGGCGCCCGAGTTCAGCGCCCTGTGCACGCCGGACGGCACCATCATCGTCACCATCGGCCTGCTCGAGCAGCTCGACAACGAGGACGAACTCGCCTTCATCCTCGGCCACGAGGTCAGCCATGCGCTGTACCGCCATCACGAAAAGGACTGGTACAAGAAATCGCAGTATTTCGCGGTGGTGAACGGCGCCGCGGTGCAGAACATCGCCGACGCCGTCTCGCGCGCCGGTCTCGGCAACGGCACGGACATCGCGCGCGGCCTCGACGTGGCGGCGCATTTCTCCAAGCTCAGCGCCAACGTGCTGGCGCCGCAGATGTCGCAGAACCAGGAGGACGCGGCCGACGCGCTGGGCTTCGACCTGATGGTGCGGGCCGGCTATGACGGCGAAGCCGCGACCGCGGTGATGGACAAGCTCGCCGAGCAGGAAGCCGAAGCCGCCGCGGCGGCACGCGCCGCCAAGGACGCGACCAAGGCGGAGCACGGCGCCTCGCATGGCGGCGGCGGCATGTTCGGCGGCGTGCTGGGCGCGGTCGGCAGCGCCATGTCGGGCGACTGGGCCGGGGTGGCGATCTTCGCCTTCGATTCCGCGGTCGACAACATGTCCGACGAAGCGGTGGCGCATCATCCGGCGCCGGAGCGGCTCAAGCTGCTCAGCAATTACGCCTTTAGGCAGTACCGCGACACCATGCCGGCGCAACCGACGCCGCTGCCCTGGGCGGAAGGCAACAAGAGCAAGGACGGCGTGGCGATGACGCAGCTGCTGGCGCATTACGCGGCGGCGGAAAACGCCGCGGCCTATATCGCCGATGCGAGCCAGGGCTCGCCCGACAGCGCGCGCAGCGAGGTGACGCGCTCGTCGACGGCGCCGACCGCCGACCATGCCTATACCCAGTTCGTGGCCTATGAGTATTACGACAAGAACGGCCAGAAGCCGCAATCGGAAGCGGCGCTGCAGCGCGCCGCGAACGGGCCGGAGGCGTCGTGGGAGATCTATTCCCGCCTGATCGACGTGCATATCGCGCGCGGCGACTGGCCGGGGGCGCAGCGGCTGATGGACCAGGCGGTCGTGCGGTTCGAGGACTCGCCCGTGCTGCTGCCCAAGCACATCCAGATCCTGGCGGGCTCGGGCGACAGAGCGGGCGCGAGCGCGCTGCTGCCCAAATGCAAGAGCTACGACATCAAGGAGCTCTACGACGCCTGCAAGAAGGAGGCGGGTGGCGGCTAGGCCGGCGGCGCGCGCAGCGTGAAGCCGGCCGCGGTCAGGGCGCCGCGGATCTCGTCGGCATGCACGGCGTCGCGCGCTTCGACCGTCATCTCCAGATAGGCCGATTTCACCGGCGTGTCGGTCAGCATGCGGTTGTGGCTGACTTCGAGGATGTTGCCGCCGGCGTCGCCGACCAGGGTTGCGACCCGCGCCAAAAGGCCCGGACGGTCCTCGATCTCGACCTGCAGGCTGAGGATGCGGCCCTCGCGCGACAGAGCCCGCAGGATGACGTTGGAGAGCAGGCGCATGTCGATATTGCCGCCCGACAGCACGATGCCGACGCGCTTGCCGTGGAACAGCGGCTTGTTCTCCAGCACCGCGGCATAGGCGGCGGCGGCGGCGCCCTCGACCACGGTCTTCTCGATCTCCAGCAGCGCGGCGAGCGCCTTCTCGATCTGCACTTCGTCGACCAGGAGGATGTCCTGCACATGGGCGCGGACGATCTCGCGCGTGATCTTGCCGGGATCCTTGACCGCGATGCCTTCGGCGATCGTCTGCCCGGCGGACGGCAGGTTGGCGCTCTTGAAATTGTCGTACATCGAGGGATAGGCGCGGGTCTGCACGCCGAAGATCTGGATATTGGGATTGATCGCCTTGGCGGCGATGGCGACGCCGGAGATCAGGCCGCCGCCGCCGATCGGCACGACCAGCGTGTCGAGCGGTTCCTCGGCATCGGCCAGCATCTCGAGCGCCACGGTGCCCTGCCCCGCGATGACGCTGGCGTCGTCATAGGGGTGCACGAAGGTCAGACCCTCTTCCTCAGCGACGGCGAGCGCGCGGGCATAGGATTCGGTGAGCGTGGCGCCTTCCAGGATGACGCGGGCGCCGAAATCCTTGGTGTGCTTGACCTTGGTGAAGGGCGTGCCTTGCGGCATGACGATGGTGACCGGAATGCCGAGCCGGCCGCCGTGATAGGCAACGCCCTGGGCGTGGTTGCCGGCCGACATCGCGGCGACGCCGCGCTTGCGCTGGTCTTCGGTCAGCGACAGCAGCTTGTTGAGCGCGCCGCGTTCCTTGAACGAGGCGGTGTATTGCAGGTTCTCGAATTTAAGATGGATCTGGGCGCCGGCGATGCGCGAAAGCGTGTCGGAATGGCGGGTCGGGGTGCGCTCGACCGCGCCCTGGATGGCGCGCGCGGCAGCGCGGATTTCCTCGATCGCGGGAGGGGCGGCGGTCGACACGGGCGTGGCGGACTTCGTCGTCGTCAACGCGTCACCTCTTCGCATGGTTGGTAGCAGCGGAGGGATTTGAACCCCCGACCAAGGGATTATGATTCCCCTGCGCTACCACTGAGCTACGCTGCCAAACCCGTCGCGGCGGGGGATGTAAGGGGCGGGGTCGGAGCCTGTCAAGGCAAGGCTGCTGACAGGTTCGGCCGGCGCGCGCTGGCATATAATATGGCCCATGGCCAAAAGCGCCCGCATGAAAAGACCGCCGAAATACGAGCTGGTGAAGCGGCTGGCGCTCACCCTGCCGCAGGCGCGCGAGGAGGGCCATCGTTTCGGACCCTGGTTCAATGTCGGCAAGCGGCCCTTTGCGCTCTATTGGAGCAAGTCAGAAAGCTGGATGCTGCGCCTGCCAGCGGACCATGTGATGATGCTGGTCGCGGTCGGCGGCGGGATATTCAAACCGATGAAAAACGGTTCGCCCTTCTGGGTCTATGTCGATGTCGAGAAAATGGACGCGGCGACGATCCGCGCCTATCTCGAGGCGGCGTGGCGGCACACCGCGCCCAAGAAGCTGCAGAAAGACGGACAGGACGACGAAGACGACGAGGCCTTCGCATGACGCCGAGCCGCAAGCCGCCGAAGGAAGCCTTCATCCGGCGCGTGGCGCTGTCGCTGCCCGGTACCAGCGAGACCTATTATAAAGGCCCGCGCTTCGGCGTCGGCAAGAAGGCGTTCGTGCATGGCTGGACGAACGAGACCTTGTGGCTGTTCAAGCTGCCGCATCACCAGGAGATGATGCTGTTCGAGACCAGGCCGCAGACCTTCACCCCGATGCGCAGCGGGGCGATGCTGTGGTGCTATGCCGACGTCCGCCGGCTGGACGCGGCCGAGCTGCGCGACCTGATCGTCGCGGCCTGGCGCACGGTGGCGCCGAAGAAACTGCAGGCGTCATTGGGAGAGAGGCGATGAAAATGAAACTGGCGCGCATCATCCTGTTCACCGCGCGGATGGAGGCGATGACGGAATTCTATCGCGACGTCCTGGGCCTTAGGCAGGTCACGGACGAAAAAGGCTGGCGCGAGTTCGACGCCGGCGGGTCACGTATCGCGCTGCATTCGGGGCCACCGTCGCCGGGGCGCAAGGGACCGAAGATCGCGTTCTTCTCCAAGGATGTCGCGGGGCTGCGCAAGACGCTGGTGGGACGCGGCGCGAAATTCGGCAAGGTCGGCGCGGCGCCCTATTTCCTGTGCGACGGACGCGATCCCGACGGCAATCCGATCCAGCTGACAAGCCATTAGGGCTTGGCGGACCAGGGCTCCACCGTGCCGACGACGGAAAAGGGTGCGCCGGATTGCACCGCGGCGAGCACGCCGGCCGAGATCTCGTCATTGTTCAGCCAGCGCGCCTTGCCGCCCGCCAGGACGAAGCCCAGCACGACGGCCTGATAGTCGATCGGCAACCCGTCGGCGGCCTGCGCCATTTCGGCCAGGCGTTCGGGATGCGTCGGATCGCCATGCGCGCTGCCCAGCACCTGCACGAACCGGCCCTCGGCGCGGACGCAGTCGGCGAGGGCGCGGCGCGCCTTCTGGGCGCGGCCGTGAATCCAGGCAACGACGAGATCGGGCGGCTCGATCTGGCTGAGGATCTCGGAAAGGCCGACACCGTCATTGTAGTCGCAGGGCACGCAGTCGATCGACGGTGCGATGGCGCGCAGGCGTTTCTCGTTGCGCGCCATCACCGAGACGCGGTCGGAAGCGTCGCACAGCGCGCGGCAAAAGCCGGCCAGCATGCCCGAGCCGCCCACCACCAGAGCGTGGGCGAAGCGGCTCATTCCGCGGCGATCCTTTGCGCGGCGGCGCGGGCGATCCAGCCGCCGCCCAGCACACGCGTGCCGTGGCGGTCGTAGAACACACAGGCCTGGCCCGGCGCGACGCTTTCCTCGGGCGCAAGCAACTCGACCGAGGCAGTGTTTCCCGCCAGCGGCGTGACGCGCGCGGCGACCGGCGGACGCGTCGAGCGTATCTTGACCGCGCAATCGAACGCTTCGTGCGCCGGCGCCAGCCAGTTGACGTCGCGCAGCGTCACGGCGCGCGACGCCAGCGCCGAACGCGGACCGACGACGACACGGGCGTTGCCCGCGTCGAGCGCGACGACGAACAGCGGATCGGCGTTGCCGGAGAGACCCAGACCCTTCCTCTGACCCACCGTGAAATGGATGACGCCGTCGTGACGGCCGACGGTTTGGCCGGCGAGGTCGACGATTGCGCCGGGCCTGGCCGCGTTCGGCTTCAGCCGCTCGACGATGCTCGAATATTTTCCGTCCGGCACGAAGCAGATGTCCTGGCTGTCGGGCTTGCCCGCGACGCCGAGACCAAGTTCGGCCGCCAGCGCGCGCACCTGGGGCTTGGGCATGTCGCCGAGCGGGAAACGCAGGTAATCGAGCTGCGCCTGGGTAGTGGCGAACAGGAAATAGCTCTGGTCGCGGCTGTCGTCGGCGGCGCGGTGCAGCTCGGCACCGGCGGGGCCGGCAAGGCGCCGGACGTAATGACCGGTGACGAGCGCCGCGGCGCCGAGCTCGCGCGCCGTGTCCATCAGGTCCGCGAACTTGACGCGCTCGTTGCAGCGCACGCAGGGGATCGGCGTCTCGCCCCGCGCATAGGAGGCGGCGAAGTCCTCGATGACGCGCTCCTTGAAGCGCTTCTCGTAGTCCAGGACGTAATGCGGGAAGCCGAGGCGCTCGGCGACGCGGCGGGCGTCGTAGATGTCCTGGCCGGCGCAGCAGGCGCCCTTCTTCTTTGCGGCGCCCGCATCGTAGAGCTGCAGCGTCACGCCGACCACGTCGTAGCCGTCGCGCTTCAGGAGCGCAGCGGCAACGGACGAGTCCACGCCGCCGGACATGGCGGCGACGACACGGGCTCCGGGCGGCAGATCGAGGCGCATGCGCCGGGCTATAGTCCGCCCGGCGGCAAGCCGCAAGATTGCCTGCGAAAAGTCAGGCCTGCGGCAGGTAGTTCAGCAGGGAAACCTGGTTCAGCTGCGAGGTCACCTGCAAGGCCGCCTGCAGCGCCACCTGGTTCTGGTTGAGCTGGGTGATGGCGGTGGGCATGTCGACATCCTGGATGTTCGAGACGAAGCCCTGGTAGAGCGTCGACAGCGAGGACTGCTGGTCGGAAGCGTCCTTCAGCTGGTTGTAGACGAAGCCGTTGGAGGCGGCGGCGGCGTTGACGTCCGATGCCGCGGTGACGGAGCTCGGGATTTCGCCGGTCAGAAAATCGCTCTGCGCCTCGGTCAGGTTCGGCGTCGCGGCGAGATTGCCGGTCGGACCGGCGTCGAAGCCGGCGAGGTCCTTCAGCGTCTGCATCAGGCTGCTGCCGACGTCGGAGGCGAGCATGCCGACCTGGACGCTCTGGCCGTCGCCGACCATCACCGATTTCTTCAGCGTGCCGTTGGAGAAAGCGCCGGAGACCGCCGGCAGCGCCGCCAGCTGCGACAGCGAGGTGACGTTGAGCGGCGGCGTGTTGTCCTTGTCGCCGCCATAGAGATAGTTGCCGTTGGCATCCTTGGTGTTCAGGATCTGGCTGGCCTGGTCGAAGATGCCCTGCGCGGTCGCCATCAGCGTGGTGCCGTCGCCATTGGCCACCGAGGTGGTGATGGCCTGGCGCAGCTGGTTGGCGAGATCGGACAGCGAACTCATCTGCGAATCCTGGAGGTCCGCCTGGTTGACCGCCTGGGTGGTGTTCGTCTGATAGGCGGTCGCCTTGTTGGCCGCGGTGCGCGCCGCTTCGAGCAGCGAGACCTTGTCGCCCAGCCCGGCGTAATTCGTCGAGACCAGGCCGCTGGCGACCTGGGCCTGGGTCTTGTTGAGCTGGCTCGACGCCTGGGTGATCTGCGACAGCAGATATTGCGACTGGCCGGCCGTGGAGGTGCGCTCGATGGTCACGATGTCCTCTTACTGAATCTGCAGCAGCGTGTCGTAGAGCTGCTGGACGACCGACAGCATGCGCGCGCCTGCGCTATACGCCTGCTGATAGGTCATCATGTTGCTGAGTTCCTCGTCGAGATTGACGCCCGACGATGCCGACTGCCGCGTCTGGGCTTCCTGCAGGCGGTCGTCCTGTGCGGTCTGGTTGGCCGTCGCCGCGCCGCTGCGCGTCGCGACGTCCTGGTAGAAGGCGCCGGCATAGTCGCTGAGCGAAGCGGTCTCGGCGGCAATGCCGCCCGCCTGGGCGAAGCTTTGCGTCGCGGAGCCGACATTCTGCAGCGCCAACGCGCCGGTATTGTCGCCGTGCCCGACGATGGCGTCGCCGGCGACCGTCGAGCCGGTGATCTGCGATTTGGCGAAAGCAAGCTGCTGCGGCGCCGCGACGATCGCCGAATTCACCGAGAAGCTCGCCGCCTGCAGCGCCATCTGGTTGGCGCCGATGCCGAAGAGCTGGGTGAAGCTCATGCCGGTGGTGCCGCGCTGGGTGGTGTCGCCGGTGACGTTCAGCGCATAGCCCGCGGTGGCGGCCGACTGCGTGCTCGAGATCGAGCCGTCGCTGTTGAGCGTGAAGCTCACCGCGCCGCCCATGGCGGTGTTGAGCGCGGTGACGACGTTGCCGATCGTCATGCCGGCGGTGAGGGTGACCGTCGCCTGCCTGGCGATGTCGCCATTGGGGCCTTTGAGCTGCAGGCTGATCTGGCTGCCGGCGGCAAAGCCGCTGGCATCGCTGCCCGAGAGACCGGTCGCCGGGAGCGAGGGTGCCGCCGAGCGGAACAGGTCGTTGAGGCCGAAGAACTGCGAAAAACCCGTGCCGCCGCGGCTGGACGGCGTGGTCGCGTCGTCCTGCACCACGATGCCGTTGCTGCCGGTGGCCGAGACGGTCAGCGCGCCGTTGACGAAGCTTGCGGTGCCGTTGCTGCCCAGAGCGGCGTTGAGCGCCGTGGTCAGCCCGCCGACCGTGGCCGTGAACGACGACGGCGCGGCGCCGTCGACCGAGAGCGTGCCGGCGCCGAAATCGATATCCACCCGGCTGACCAGGTTGCCGCTGGAATCGGCGACCGCGACGGTGGTCTTGCCGGAGAAGTTCAGCGCATCGCCGGCGACCAGGCCGGTGTTGCGGCCGTCGAGCGACGTCGGCGGCGGGAAGGAGGTGTTGGCGTTGTGCGCTGCGTTGTAGGCGTTCGCGGTGGTCTGGGCCAGGTTGCCGAGCTCCTGCCCCAGCCCGGCCAGCGCGCCGTCGCGCATGTCGAGCAGGCCCTTGAGCTTGCCGGAGGCGAGGTGCGACTCGAAATTCTGCGGCGGCGAGATCGCCGCGCCCGACGCGGGATTGATGTCCTGGCTCGTGATCGAGCCGTAGCTGCCGTTGTTGGCGCCGGGCGTGTAGGCGAGCTGCGCATAGCTGTCGCCGACCAGATTGACGCCGTCCTCCGTCATCACGCTGACGCGGCCGTCGGGCTGGTTGATCGTTCGTATGCCGACGAGCTGGGAGAGATTGTTCAGCGCCACGTCGCGCTGGTCGAGCAGGGCCGAGGAATTGTCGCCGCCGATCTGCGCCGTCTTGATCTGGGTATTGAGATCGTAGACCTGCTTGATGAGCGTGTTGACGCCGCTGATCGAGGTCGAGACCTGCTGATCGACCTGGTCGCGCAGGCTGCCGACCTGGGACGACAGGTTGGAGATGGTCGAGGCGAGGTTCTGGAAGCTGTTGAGCGCGCCGAGCTGATTGGCGCTGGCGGCCGGCGCGAGCGCGGCCTGGCCCAGCGCAGACGACACGTTGGTCAACTGCGACGTCAGGCTGTTGGCGTCGCCGGGCTGGCCGAGCAGACCGTTGATCTGGTCGAATACGCCGCTCTGGGTGTCGTAGCGCGAGGACGAGGCGCTGGCCGAGAGCTGCTCGGCGGCGAGGAACTGATCGGTGACGCGTTGGATATCGTCGATGCCGACGCCGCCCAGAACGCCGCCATTGCTGAGCGTCTGTTCGTTGACGACGCGGCGCGCATAACCCTGCGTGTTGAGGTTCGCGACGTTGTTGGAGACCACCCGCAGCGCCGTGCTGTTGGTCTGCAGGGCGCTCAGCGCCGTCGCTGCGATTCCGTTCAGGCTCACGCAAATCTTCCAATGAGGGCTTTGCCGCCGAAGACGGGATCGCAAGCCCCGTGCCACGCGAAGTCCGCGCTTTTGGCGGCCAATCCGGCCCCGCTGCGGCAATCGGCGTCGCCGCGACCGGCAGAGTTTGCCGCCTCAGGCAGTTCGTGCCCGGCGCGAAGCTGCGCGGATTTCGCGTTTCCACAGCCAAGAGGCGAAAAGCACCGCGAAAAATTCTGGTCCGGCCCTTGCTTCCAACGTAGCCGGCAACATGCGGGCACACCTTGTGACATCGGTCGCAGCGAACATCGTGACGAAGACACCGAGCGCCAGCGCGCCCGGCAGCAGCGATGCGAACGCCGCGTCCGGCGCTGCGTCCGGCGACGATGGCTTTGCCGCGATGCTGGGCGATGTGGTGCAAGGCAGCGACAAGGCGACCGCGGCAAAGCCCGCACCATCCCCGCTTGCGATCCCGAAAGACCAGGACATCGACAGCACTGGCAAACCGACAGGCGTCACACCGGCAAGTCCCGCCGCGACCAACGACAACGACCTTGCATCTCTTGTGCGCAGCGCCTCGGACGACACCACGGCGCCGCCGCCGAACGACAAGGCAAGCGCGATTCCCGTCAAGACGGCGAACAGCGCGCGCCCGCGCGGCAACACCCAAGCCGATCCGGCGCAGGTCGCCGGTGGGCAAGTCTCAGGCGGACAGGCCGCCGACAACACGCCGGCCGCGAGCCAGACTTGCGATCCCAACCTCGCGCAGATGCTGGCGACGCAGCAGCCCGTGCCCGCCGACGTTACGCAAACGGCTACGCCGAGCACGCCCGGCACGACGCCGGACGCGACAGCGCGTTCCGTCACCGCCGCGCCGGCCGCTGCGGCGCAGCCGGCAGCCGATGCGCTGTCGGTGGCTGAGACGTTGCCGGCGACCGATGTCGCCGCCGCCTCGGTCCTCGGCGGCGGCGCCACGACGAAGGCCGCCAAGCCCGGCGACGACAAACCCGCGCGCGACAGTGAAAAAAGCCAGGCGCAAGGCTCGACCGCCGCGACGCTGGCCGACATCGGAAAAGCAGCGACGCGCAACTTCACCGACCGGAACGTCAGCAGCGCGCCGCCGATTCATACGGCCGCCGACACCGGCAAGAACAACGGCCAGAACAATAGCCAGAGCGATGGCCAGTCCGGCGGTTCGCCGCCCGGCCAGCAGAGCAATGCCAGCGCACCCAGCGTGCCGAACGGCGCCAACCCCGCGCCGGCGACGGCGGCCGACGCATCGCCCGTGAACGCGGCCGCTGCGCCAGCCCATGTCCAGGCCGCGCCGCAGCCGGATGCGGTCTCGGCAGCCAACGCCGCTGGCACCGCGACGCCGCCCACGCCGGCGGCGAGCAGCCCGGCCGTCGCGGTCCAGATACAGATCTCGCATCCCACCGCGGCCGCGCCGGACCTCAACACGCTGGCCTTCACCATCGCGGCGAAGTCCGAAGCCGGCGCCCGGCATTTCGACATCCGCCTGGACCCGGCCGAACTCGGCCGCGTCGATGTCCGCCTGACGGTGGACGACGCCGGCAAAGCCCAGGCGACGCTGTCGGTCGAGAAACCGCAAACCCTCGCATTGCTGCAGAAGGACTCCGGCCATCTCGAGCGCGCGCTGAAGGATGCCGGGCTCGACCTGTCGCAGAACGGGCTCAGCTTCTCGCTCAAGGGCCAGCAGCAGCAGAACGGCAGCGCCGGCGAGCGCGCCGCGACGCCGCGCGGCCGCAATCTGACGGCGCGCGCCATCGCCGCCGTCGACAATGCCGCATCCATCACAGCCATGGGCAACGTGTCGTCGAGCGACACGCGGCTCGACATCCGCGTCTGAGGTAAGCCATGACGACCGTCGCACCGACCACAGCAACCGCCGCCGCAACCGCAACCGCCGCCGCCGCGCCCTCGGCCGCGCAGACGCAGCTTGCCGGCAATTTCGACACCTTCCTGACGCTGCTGACGACGCAGCTGCAGAACCAGGATCCGCTGAACCCGATGGACTCCAACCAGTTCACGCAGCAGCTGGTCGAGTTCAGCCAGGTCGAGCAGCAGATCAACACCAATGACAGCCTGAAGACTTTGATCGGCCAAGGCACCAGCCAGACCGGCGCCTATGCCGTGTCGTATCTCGGCAAGGCCGTGACCGTGACCAACGGCAACGCGCCGCTCGCCAATGGCGAAGCCGACTGGGCCTACAGCCTGGGCACGACCGCGGCGCAGACCAATTTGTCGATCACCGATGCCCAGGGCAACGTGGTCTATACCGGCGCCGGCGAGACCGGCACCGGCAACCACGCCTTCCAGTGGGACGGCAAGGACAATAACGGCACGCAGCTGCCCGACGGCACCTACAAGATGACCGTCACGGCCGCCGCCGCCGACGGCTCGGCCGTCACCTCCCAAGTTTCCAGCACCGGCGTCGTGAGCGAGGTCGACATGACCGGCGCCACGCCGCAGCTGATGGTCGGCCCGATGTCGGTGTCCCTGACGGACATCGCGGGGGTCCAAAGCCTTTGACGTGAAACCGGCGCCCGAGAAACGGGCGCATGAAACCGGCCAAGGGGACGAAGCGCCCCGAAACCCCGGAAGGAAAGAAAGACAATGAGCTTGTACGGCGCAATGATGATCGGCGTTTCGGGCCTGGATGCCAACAGCCGGGCCCTGAGCGTTTCCTCATCCAACATCGCGAACGTCAACACCGTCGGCTACAAGGCCAGCGGCAACGCGTTCTCCACCCTGCTCGCTTCGGCGGTCGGCTCGGGCGACGTGTCGTCCGCCGGCGTGGTCGCCAACCAGGCGCAGCAGGTCACTGCCCAGGGCGGCATCACCACCACCCAGTCGCCGACCGACCTGGCGCTCTCGGGCAACGGCTTCTTCGTCGTCAGTCCGAGCCTCGCGGCCTCGACCGGCACCAGCCAGTCGCTGCTCTATACCCGCGCCGGCAGCTTCACGCCGGACTCCGCCGGCAATCTGCAGAACACGGCGGGGCTCTATCTGATGGGCTGGCCGCTGGATGCCAGCGGCGCGGTGCCGACCGACCGCAACGACCTGACCAACATCAACGTCAACAACCTGTCGGGCAAGGCCGAAGCGACGACGACGCTGTCGATGAAGGCCAACCTGCAGGCCTCGACGGCGATCACCACACCCTACACCGCCGGCGACATGGCGGCGGGCACCGTCACGCCCGACTTCCAGCGCACCATCAACATCTATGACAGCCAGGGCGGCGCGCAGCCGCTGCAAGTGTCGTATGTGAAGACGGCCGCCAACACCTGGTCGTATGAGGTGACCTATCAGGGCGCCGCCCCCAATATCGGCAGCCCGACCAACAACGTCATCGCCACCGGCTCGATGTCGTTCAACGCCGACGGCACGCTGAAGACGGCGGATACCTCGGCCGCGTCGCCGACCGGATCGATCAGCGTCACGATCCCGTGGGCGCCGGCCGTATCGGGCCTCAATCCGCAGACCATCTCGCTCGACATGGGCACGGTGGGCAGCTCGGACGGTCTGACCCAGTTCGACAATCCGTCGGCCCTGGTCTCTTCGTCGGTCGACGGCGCGCTGTTCGGCAGCCTGTCGGGCGTTTCAATCGACACGGACGGCTTCGTCACGGCGCAGTTCTCCAACGGCCTGTCGCAGAAGGTGTTCAAGCTGCCGGTCGCGACCTTCGCCAATCCGGACGGCCTGTCGGCGGTATCGGGCAATGCCTACGCGGCCTCCAATGCCTCCGGCACGCCGACCATCGGCGAGGCCAATCTGGGCGGCGCGGGAACCATCCAGTCTTCGGCGCTCGAAGGCTCGACGGTGGACCTCGCCAACGAGTTCACCAATCTGATCACGACGCAGCGCGCCTATTCGGCGTCGGCCCGCATCGTGACCACGGCGGACCAGATGCTGCAGACGCTGGAGCAGATCCAGTAACGACGCCGGAAATGCCGATGCCGCAACGCTTTTGCGGCATCGGCGGCCCTGGTTCCTTACAGTTGGATGGGAAAGCAAACGACTTCATTAACCACGGCTCTTGGCCTTTTTTTAAAGCCATCAAGGTTAGCTTGGCCGCGGGTAATGATGTTGGGAGTCCAGATAAAATGGGCGAAGAAAGAAAAGGGCGCGTGAGCTACGTCATCGGGCCGGATGGCAGCCCGCTGACGCTTGCCGACCTTCCGCCGCCGGGCACGCGGCGCTGGGTCATCCGCCGCAAGGCCGAGGTCGTCGCCGCCGTGCGCGGCGGCCTGCTCAGCCTCGACGACGCCTGCAAGCGCTATACGCTGACGGTCGAGGAATTCCTTGCCTGGCAGCGCGCCATCGACCGCTTCGGCATGCCGGGGCTGCGCGCGACGCGCGTACAACAGTATCGCAATTAGCGAATGGCGAATGGCGAATAGCGAATAGCGAATAGGGGGTGCGGGACTGAAAGGTTATCGAATCCTTACTCCCTATTCGCTACTCGCTACCTCGCTATTCGCTCGCACGTTAAGCACGCCTTTACCACGCACACGGCAATGTTTGCCTAGCAGCGCGCAGACCCTTCCGGTTTTGCGCCGCCATGCGGAGGGCAGGCATTGCCGGAATTCGTCAAAGCGATCGGTGCAGCACGGTTCGGCGTCATGGCCGGCGTCGCCGCCGCACTCACCGCCTTCTTCTTGTACGTCGCCGGCGCGCTGACCGAGCCGCCGAAGGCGATCCTGTTCTCGGGCCTGGAGCCGCGCGACGCCGCCGCGGTGACCGCCAAGCTCGACGCCATGAACGAGAAATACGAGGCCAAGGGCGACGGCGGCACGATCCTGGTGCCGGCTGACGACGTCACCAAGCTGCGCATGCAGCTCGCATCCGACAATCTGCCGGCCGCCGGCGTCGGCTACGAGATCTTCGACAAGTCGGACGCCTTCGGCGCCACCGCCTTCGTCCAGAACATCAACCGCCTGCGCGCGCTGGAAGGCGAGCTGGCGCGCTCCATCCAGACCATCGACGGCGTCGACAGCGTGCGCGTGCATCTCGTCATCCCCGAGCGCCAGATCTTCAGCCATGACGACCAGGCGCCGACCGCGTCGGTGGTGGTCAAGACGCGCGGCGTGCTCAGCCGCGGCCAGGTCCTGGCGGTGCAGCATCTCGTCGCCGCCGCGGTCGCCGGCCTGACGCCGGACCGCGTCGCCATCGTCGACGACAAGGGCGATCTGCTCGCCGGCGGCGACGACAAGACCGGCCCCAACGCCGCCTCCGTCGGCGAGGACAGCGAGACCACGGACTTCGAGGACCGCCTGCGCACCAGAGTCGAATCCATCGTCGCCAGCGTGGTCGGCCCGGGCCATGTCCGCGTCCAGGTCACCGCCGACATGAAGTACAACCACCAGAACATCGTGAACGAGCACTACGATCCCGACAGCAAGGTCGAGCGCTCGAGCCAGACGGTCGAGTCCAACAACACCGACAGCAACGGCACCGGCGCCGCCGCGGTTTCGGTGGGCAGCGCGCTCCCCGGCGCCGCGCCCGCGCCGGCCGCCGACGGCACCAAGTCCGACGCCACCCGCACCGAAGAAACGCACAATTACGAGATCGACCGGACCACGACGACCAGCACGGTCGACGGCGGCACGGTGAACAAGCTGTCGGTCGCGGTGGTCGTGGACGGCACGCCGGGGGCCAATGGCGCCTACATGCCGCGCACGCCGGCCGAGATGGCGCAGATCGCGGGCCTGGTGAAATCGACCATCGGCTTTGATCCCAAGCGCGGCGACATCGTGCAGGTCGACAACCTGCCCTTCGCGCGGCTGGACGTGGCGGACGGCACGCCGCCGCCGGCGCCGCTGCTCGGCCTCGACGGCCAGGACTGGTTCAAGATCATCGAGGTGGCGATCCTGTCGCTCACCGCGCTGTTGATCGGCTTCTTCGTCGCCCGCCCGCTGATCGCGCGGATGTTCTCGCCCAACAGCGCCAGCAACGGCCCGGGCGCGACGCTGGTCGCCGGCCAGCTCGTCGCCGGGCAATTGCCGGCGCCCGGCGCCGCCGCCGATCCGTCACAACCGGGCGCCGCCGGCCAGCCGCTCGCCCTTGCCGCACCGCGCAGCATGATCGACATCTCGCAGATCGAGGGCCAAGTCCGCGAATCGTCCATCAAGAAAGTCGGTGAAGTCGTCAATTCGCATCCCGAAGAAGCGCTGGCGATCATCCGCACCTGGCTCCACGAACCGGCTTAAGAAACATGGCGCGCGCAAAACCCACGACCAAGGAAGACATCCGCCAGCTCACCGGCGCCGAGCGCTCGGCGATCATCATGCTGTCGCTGGGCGAGGAACACTCGGCCAAGATCTGGCAGATGATGGACGAGGAGGAGATCAAGGAAGTCAGCCAGGTGATGTCGACGCTGGGCACGGTCAGCTCCAGCCTGGTCGAGAAGCTGCTGGTCGATTTCGTCTCCCAGATGTCCGGCACCGGCTCGCTGATGGGCTCCTACGAGTCCACCGAGCGCCTGCTTGCGCGCATGATGCCGGAAGACAAGGTCGGCCAGATCATGGAGGAAATCCGCGGGCCGGCCGGCCGCACCATGTGGGACAAGCTCGCCAATGTGAACGAGACGGTGCTCGCGAACTACCTGAAGAACGAATATCCGCAGACCGTTTCGGTTGTGCTCTCCAAGATCAAGCCGGAGCATGCGGCACGGGTGCTGAGCGCCCTGCCCGAGGAATTCGCCATGGAAGTGGTGCAGCGCATGCTGCGCATGGAATCGGTGCCCAAGGACATCCTGGACAAGGTCGAGCAGACGCTGCGCGTCGAGTTCATGTCCAACCTGGCGCGCACCGCCAAGCGCGACAGCCATGAGCACATGGCCGAGATCTTCAACAATTTCGACCGCCAGACCGAGGGCCGCTTCGTCACCGCGCTGGAAGAGCGCAGCCGCGATAGCGCCGAGCGCATCAAGGCGCTGATGTTCACCTTCGAGGATCTCGGCAAGCTCGATCCCGGCTCGATCCAGACGCTGTTGCGCCATGTCGAGAAGGACAAGCTGGGCCTGGCCCTGAAGGGTTCGACCGATTCCCTGCGCGACGTGTTCTTCTCCAACATGAGCGAGCGCGCCGGCAAGATCCTGCGCGAGGACATGGAAGCGATGGGTCCCGTCCGCCTGAAGGACGTCGACGAGGCGCAGATGCGCATGGTCAACGTCGCCAAGGACCTCGCCAACAAGGGCGAGATCATGATCGCCAGCGGCAGCGCCGAAGACGAGCTGGTGTATTGATGAGCACGGCGAGCAAATACACCTTCGACATCGAGTTTCGTCCCGAGGGCGACCTCGTCTCCAACGCCGCGCGGGCGCGCCAGAAGAAAGCCTACTCGACCGACGAGATCGACCTGCTGTCGGCGAAAGCCCGCGAACAGGGCATGAAATCCGGCCAGGTCCGCGCCATCGAAGCGCAGACGCTGGAGATCGCGGCGCTCACGGAAATCCTGCGCGACGTCCTCGCGCAATCGAGCAAGGCCGCCGACGAGGTGCGCCGCGAGGCCTCGCTGCTGGCGCTGGCCGCCGCTCGCAAGCTCGCCGCCGCCGCGCTCGAAATGCTGCCGGCCGCCGACGTCGAGGAGGCCTTGCGCCACGCCCTGCACCAGGCGCAGGGCGAGCCGCGCGTCGTGCTGCATGCGAGCCCCAGAGTCGCGGAGCTCCTCAAGGCCCGCCTGGCCGAGATCGCGCATGAAGAAGGCTTCGAGGGCCGCGTCGTCGTCACCGGCGAAGCCGCACTCGGCAACGCCGATTGCCGCATCGAATGGCGCGGCGGCGGCGCCGAATGCTCGGAAAAAGTCATCGAGGCGGCGATCGCAGATGCGATCGCGCGCCGCTTCTCGAATCAATCGTCTGCGGAGGACTGAACCATGGCAGCCAGCGACAATGTCGATCTGCCCGATCTGGGCCACGAAGAGCGAACCGGCGGCGGCGCCCTGCTGAACAACGACGCCTCGCAGGAGGCCGAGGTCAAGCATTCGGCCCAGGACCTGGAAGCGGTGTTCGACGTGCCGGTGACGGTGTCGGCGGTGCTGGGCAAATCGTCGATGGAGGTCAGCCAGCTGCTCAAGCTCGCCAAGGGCACGGTGGTGGAGCTCGACCGCAAGGTCGGCGAGGCCATCGACATCTATGTCAACGACAGGCTGGTGGCGCGCGGCGAAGTCGTCCTCGTCGAGGACCGCCTCGGCGTCACCATGACGGAAATCATCAAGGCCGGCCAGTCGTAACGGCTGCGAAGAAGGAACACGGACATGCGTCTTCTCATCGTCGGCCAGCTCCAGGGCCAGCTCAGCGCAGCCACCAAGATCGCGATGGACCGCGGGGCAAAAGTCACCCACGCCATCGACATCGAGCAGGCGCTCGCCACGCTGCGCGGCGGCAAGGGCGCGGATCTCGTGCTCTGCGACGTCAAATGCGACATCGGCCAGCTGGTGCGCGGTCTTTCGACCGAGCGCATCTGCACCCCGGTCGTCGCCTGCGGCATCGGCACCGATGCCAGGAGCGCGGTCGACGCGATCCGCGCCGGCGCCAAGGAATACCTGCCGCTGCCGCCCGATCCCGAACTGATCGCCGCGGTGCTCGCCGCCGTCGCCGACGAGAGCCACCAGCTCGTCTTCGAGGACGAAGCGATGGAAGCGGTCATCGCGCTGGCCGACCAGGTGGCGCCGAGCGACGCCTCGATCCTGATCACCGGCGAGAGCGGCACCGGCAAGGAAGTCATGGCGCGCTATATCCACAGGAAGTCGCAGCGCGCCGACAAGCCCTTCATCTCCATCAACTGCGCCGCGATCCCCGAGCACCTGCTGGAATCGGAACTGTTCGGCCATGAGAAAGGCGCCTTCACCGGCGCCATCGCGCGGCGCATCGGCAAGTTCGAAGAGGCCCATGGCGGCACGCTGCTGCTCGACGAAATCAGCGAGATGGACGCGCGCCTGCAGGCCAAGCTGCTGCGCGCCATCCAGGAGCGCGAGATCGACCGCGTCGGCGGCACCAAGCCGGTCAAGGTCGACATCCGCATCATCGCGACCTCGAACCGCGACCTGGCCGATGCCGTCAAGCACGGCATCTTCCGCGAGGACCTGCTCTACCGCCTCAACGTCGTGAACCTGCGCATCCCCGCCCTGCGCGAGCGGCCAAAAGACATCCAGGCGCTGGCGCGGCACTTCGCGCACAAATACGCGCAGGCCAACGGCGTCGCCTATCGCGCCATCGCGCCTGCGACCGAGCGGCTGCTGCTCGGCCATCCCTGGCGCGGCAATGTGCGCGAGCTCGAGAACACCATCCACCGCGCCGTGCTGCTGGCGACGGGGCCGGACATCCAGCCCGAGGCGATCCGCCTGCCCGACGGCACCCAGGTCGGCCACGGCCGGCCTGGCGACCTGCCGGGTCCGGTCCAGGCCGCGGTCAACAATGCCGTCGCGGTGACGCGCGGGCTCGTGGGGCGCACCGTCGCCGACGTCGAGCGCGACCTGATCCTCGACACGCTCGATCACTGCCTGGGCAACCGCACGCACGCGGCCAATATCCTCGGCATCTCGATCCGCACGCTGCGCAACAAGCTCAGGGAATACTCGCAGTCCGGCCTGGCGATACCCAGTCACGGCGAGCAGCGCGTCGCGAACGGTTGAAGCACCAGACCTCGAACACATAGAGCACCATGGCTGACGTCTCCACCGCCGCGCCGCCCGCCTCAGGCTTCGGCCTCAATCTCGCGACCGCGACCGACCTGCTCAAGCGCAGCGACCTGGCGCTGGCCATCGGCATCATGGCGATCCTCGTCGTGCTGCTGCTGCCGCTGCCGCCGTGGCTGCTCGACGTGTCGCTGGCGCTGTCGCTGTCGTTCTCGATCCTGATCCTGATGACGGCGGTGTTCATCAGAAAGCCGCTGGAATTCAGCTCGTTCCCGACCGTCCTTTTGATCACGACGATGCTGCGGCTGGCGCTGAACCTCGCTTCGACGCGCCTGATCCTGGGCCATGGCAACGAAGGCACCGCCGCGTCCGGCTATGTCATCCAGGCCTTCGGCAAGCTCATCATGGGCGGCAATTTCGTCATCGGCCTGATCGTGTTCGCGATCCTGGTGCTGGTGAACTTCGTCGTCATCACCAAGGGTTCGGGCCGCATCGCCGAGGTCGCAGCGCGTTTCAGCCTGGACGCGATGCCCGGCAAGCAGATGGCGGTCGACGCCGACCTGTCGGCCGGCCTGATCGACGAAAAGGAAGCCAAGCGCCGCCGCAAGGAGCTGGAATCGGAATCGAACTTCTTCGGCGCCATGGACGGCGCCAGCAAATTCGTGCGCGGCGACGCCATCGCCGGCCTGATGATCGTGGCGATCAACGTCATCGGCGGCATCATCATCGCGGTTGCCCAGAAGGGCATGAGCTTTTCCGACGCCTCGCAGACCTTCACGCTGCTAACGGTCGGCGACGGCCTCGTCAGCCAGATGCCGGCGCTGATCGTCTCGACCGCCGCGGGCCTGATGGTCTCCAAGGCCGGCGTCGAGGGCGCCACCGACAAGGCCCTGATGACGCAGCTGTCGTTCTATCCCCAGGCGCTCGGCATGGCCGCCGCCGTGATGGGCATTATCGGCGTGCTGCCCGGCATGCCGACGCTGGTGTTCATGGGCCTCGCCGGCGGCGCCGGCAGCCTGGCCTACTACGCCTACAAGAAGAAGGACGCGACCGAGTTCAAGGAACGCGCCGAAGAGGCCAAGATCAAGGCCGACGCGGCGCCCAAGGAAGAGCCGATCGCCACCGCGCTGGCGCTCGATCTGCTGCGCGTCGAGCTCGGTTACGGCCTGTTGCCGCTGATCAACGACGTCAAGGGCCATCGCATCACCGACCAGATCAAGGCGCTGCGCCGCCAGCTCGCCACCGAGATGGGTTTCGTGATGCCGGCGGTCCGCATCCTCGACAACATGCAGCTGGGCTCCAACGAGTACCGCATCCGCGTCAAGGAAGTGGATTCGGGCCGCGGCGATCTCTACCCGGGCAGCCTGCTGATCATGGATCCCAAGGGCCTGCCGATCGACCTGCCGGGCACGCATACGACGGAGCCGGCGTTCGGCCTGCCGGCGACCTGGATCGCCGCCACCATGCGCGAGGAAGCGAGCTTCCGCGGCTACACCGTGGTCGATCCGGGCACCGTGCTGACCACGCACCTGACCGAAGTGCTCAAGTCGCATATGAGCGAACTGCTGTCCTATGCCGAGACCAAGAAGCTGCTCGACGATCTGCCGCCGGAGAACAAGAAGCTGGTCGACGAGCTGATCCCCACGCAGATCTCCGTCACCGGAGTCCAGCGCGTGCTGCAGACGCTGCTCGGCGAGCGCATCTCGATCCGCGACCTGCCGGCGGTGCTGGAAGGCATCGCCGAAGCGGTCGGCCACACCAAGAACGCGATGTACATCACCGAGCATGTCCGCGCCCGCCTCGCCCGCCAGCTGTGCCACGCCAACATCGCGCCGGGCGGCTACCTGCCGCTGATCGCGCTGTCGCCGGCCTGGGAGCAGGCGTTCTCGGAATCGATCATCGGCCAGGGCGAGGACCGCCAGCTCGCCATGGCGCCGTCGCAGCTGCAGGCCTTCATCCAGTCGGTGCGCGACCGCTTCGACGAGGCCAGCCAGAAGGGCGAAGTGCCGGTGCTGCTGACCAGCCCGCAGATCCGCCCCTTCGTGCGCTCGATCATCGAACGCTTCCGGCCGCAGACCGTCGTGATGTCGCAGAGCGAAATCCACGCCTCGGTGAAGCTCAGAACCATGGGGCAAGTTTGATGGGCAACGATGCGGACAACGACAAGCAGTCGCACAAGCGTCTGGGTGGCCGGGTCGCGCTTGCCGATACGCTGTCGCTACCGTCCGCTCGCTGCCCGGCCATGACGAGGTTATAAGGTCATGCAGCTGCGGACCTTCCTGGCCAAGGACATGCGCGAGGCGCTCGCCACGGTGCGCGCCGACATGGGGCCCGAGGCGGTCATCATCGCGAGCGAAAAATCCAAGAACGGCGGCGTCATGGTGCGCGCGGCCCTAGACGAGCCCGACGCGGCGGCACCGGCGGGGCGCGAAGACGCGGCCGAAACCGCGACCATCGCCGACTTCGATACCCATTACCGCGACGGGCTGCTGCGCCGCCTGCGCAGCCAGCCCGGCGGCACGGCGAAAAACGCCGCCCGTTTCGACCGCGCCGAATTGCTGGCCGCGCTGCATCGCCAGCGCCTGCCGGATGGCACCGCCCACGCCTTGGCCGAGGCTGCGGTCAAGGCGCAGCTCACCGACATGACGCTGGCGCTGGCCTCGGCGCTGGACGCCAGGATGAAACCCTGGGCGCTCGACATGCATGAGGCGCATGCGCTGCTGCTGGTCGGCCCCAACGGCGCCGGCAAGACCGCGGTTGCCGCCAAGATCGCGGCGCATGCCCGCCTTGCGGGCCGCCGCACCACGCTGGTCGCGGCGGACAGCGCCGGCGCCGGCGCCGTGGCGCGGCTGGAGACCTTCGCCAGACACCTGGACTGCGCCGTCACCACCGTGCAGAGCGCGGCAGAGCTCAACGCGCTGGTCTCGGAGTGCTTGTCCAAGAAAACCTTCGTCATCGTCGACACCGCCGGCTTCGACCCGCGCGACGGCAAGGCGCGCGCGGCGTTCGCCGCCCTCGCCCAGATCGGCAAGCTCGAGACCGTCGGCGTCGTCTCGGCGCTCAACGACGCCGAAGAGATTTCCGAGATCGTCGAGGCGCTGGCGGCCCTCGGCGCCAAGCGGCTGATCGTCACCGGCCTCGACCTGACGCGCCGCTTCGGCGCGCTGGTCGCCGCGGCGACGCAAGGCCTCGCCCTCGCCCATGTCACCCGCTCGCCGTTCATCGCGGGCGGACTGGACTCACCGACTTCGCTTTCGCTTGCCCGGCTGCTGCTGGACGAGCAAAGGAGCGCGCAATGACGACGCATATCACCGCCATCGGTTCGGGCAAGGGCGGCACCGGCAAGACGTTGATCGCGGTCAGCCTGGCACATGCGCTGGCGCATCAGGGCGAGCGCGTCCTTTTGTGCGATGCCGATCTCGGCCTCTCCAACGCCGGCGTGCATCTCGGTCTGGGCGATACCGGCGACCTGGCGGGCCTGCTGGACGGCAGCAAGACCTTGAAAGAAGCCGTGGTGCGCGTGAACAGCGGACCACGCGTGAGCTTCGACATCCTCGCGGCACCCTCGGGCACGTTCGCCGACGCCAGCGAAGCGGTGGTCGCCGCGCTGATCGCTATCCTGGAACGCGCCGGCCAATATGACCGCGTGCTGGTCGACCTCGGCGCCGGCGTCGACGCCACCGTCATGAGCTTCGCGGCGCGTGCCGACGAAATCTTGCTGGTGGTTACACCCGATCCGGCCTCACTGACCGATGCCTATGCCTTCGCCAAGCTCTTGCTGCGCCGCACCACGACGCGCGTGCCCCAAATTCTCGTCAACATGGCGCTGAACGCCACCGAGGGTCGCCGCATCGCCGAGGCGCTGATGGCGTCGGCGCGCGCCTTCCTGCGCTGCGCGCCGGATTTTCTCGGCTTTATCCCCTTCGATGCGCGGGTTCCCGAGGCGGTGCGGCGCCAGAGCCCGCTGCTCACGCTGTTCCCGCAGACGCCGGCCGCTGTCGCCGTCGAGCAGATCGCCCGCCGCCTGCACGGCAATGCCGCCGCGCCGGTCACTGCGATGGGCCTGCGTTAACCTTACATCGTCATCGACATTATTTTCCGCTGCCCGAATTCGCGGCAGGCGGGAACTGGTGTATGTTCCCTTAACAAGCAGCGTCGGACGGTGGCTTGGTGCCGCCGAGGCGTTCGCGCGGGAAGCGTCTGTCAAATTGGGGGTCTCATGCCTTTCTTCATTATGGATATCTGGCACGCCATGCATGCCATCCTGACCACGTCCGGTTGGATCACGCTGGCGATCATGGCGGTGATCGCGCTGGGCGCCGGATACATGATGTCGAGCTTCGGCTCGCTCGTCTCCACCACCGTGGTCGCGCTCGTCGCCTTCGCGCTGGTGAGCTATGCCCGCGCCATCACGCTGGGCGGGCAGAAGGCTTCGGCCTATGCGGCGACGGACTGGCAGGCCTTCCAGAACCTGCACATGCTGGACCTCCTGGCCTATGCGCTGCTGTTCGCGATCGTCATCGCCGTCGCCCATGCGGCGCGGTCGCTGATCTTCGGCCGCTAGGCTTTTTCAAAGGCCCCAGTTCCCGCGATGGACGCAGGGCGGCGAAGCAGTTAGCTTCGCCGCATGGTGCTTTACATCGTCATCGGCGTCGTCGTCCTGATCGTCCTGTGGGCGATCATGACCTATAACGGGCTCGTCAGCCGCCGGGCCATGGTGGCGGAGGGCTGGAGCGGCATCGACGCCCAGCTCAAGCGCCGCACCGACCTGATCCCCAACCTGGTCGAGACCGTGAAGGGCTATGCCACGCATGAGCGCAGCACGTTCGACGAACTGACCAAGATGCGGGCCGAGACCGGCAGCCAGGATCCCGCCCAGCGCGCCGCCGCCGAGACCGCGATCACCTCGGCGATCGGCAAGATCATGGCGGTGGCGGAGGCGTATCCCGACCTCAAGGCCTCGGCCAATTTCCAGTCGCTGCAGCAGAACCTCAACGAGCTCGAGGACCAGATCCAGCTGGCGCGGCGCTACTACAACGGCGCGGTGCGCAACTTCAATGTCAGCGTGCAGCAATTCCCGTCGAACCTGATCGCCGGCATGGGCGGCTTCACCGCGGCGCAGTTCTTCCAGCTCGACGATGCTGCCGACCGTAACGTGCCGAAGGTCTCCTTCAGCTGATGCTGCGCCGCGGCGTTCTCGCGCTGCTCCTGGCGCTGGCCGCGTCGCCCGCCGCGGCCCAGACCGACGAAGTCCGTCATCACCGCGGCGACGACACGCCGCCGGCCGTCGTCGCGCCCGCCGATCCCGCCAGCGACACGCCGGAGCGCATCACCTCCTACGACAGCGACATCGTCGTCGCCCGGAACGGCACGCTGACGGTCGCCGAGACGATCGCGGTGCACGCGACGGGCGACCAGATCAAGCACGGTATCTATCGCGATTTTCCCACCCGCTACACCGACCGGCACGATGTGCAGGTGCGGGTGCGCTTCGACGTCACGGCCGTGACGATGGACGGCCATGCCGAACCCTATTCCACCGAGGGCATCGACAACGGCGTGCGGGTGAAGATCGGCGATGCCGACACCATCATCGATCCCGGCGATCACACCTATGTGCTGACCTACATGACGGCGCGGCAGATCGGCTTCTTCGACGGCTATGACGACCTTTACTGGAACGTCACGGGCAATGGCTGGATATTCCCGATCGACAAGGCGTCGGCGACCGTGCACCTGCCCAAGGGCGCCAAGATCCTGCGCTCGGCGTTCTATACCGGCCCTGAGGGCGCCGACGGCCGCAATGCGACCGCGGACCAGCTCTCCGGCGACACCATCCGCTTCGCCACGGACGCCGCGCTCGATTCGCACGAGGGCCTGACCATCGGCGTCAGCTTCGCCAAGGGCGCCGTCGCGCCGCCGTCCGACGAAGAGAAGCGCCGCGACTTCATCATCGACAACGCCAGCGCCATCGTCGCGCTGCTGGGCGTGCTGGCGGCGGCGATCTTCTACCTGATCGCATGGTGGCATTACGGCCGCGATCCCAAGCGCGGCACCATCATTCCGCTGTTCGCGGCGCCGGCCGGCCTGTCGCCCGAAGCCGTGCGCTACCTCCACAAGATGGCCTATGACCGCAAGGCGTTCGCCGCGGCGCTGATCAACATGGCGGTGAAGGGTTTCCTCACCATTTCCGACGAAGGCGGCAGCTACACGCTGACCCGCACCGGCAAGACGGTCGGCGATTGCGCCCTGTCGCGCAGCGAGATCGCGATGTCCGACGCGCTGTTCGACGACGGGGCCGCATCCATCGAACTGAAACAGACGAACCACAGCGACATTCAAAGGGCGATCACTGCGCTCCGGACCAGTCTGAAGGCCGAATGCGAGACGCATTATTTCGTCACCAATGGCGGCTGGTTCTTAGGGGGGCTCGCGATCCTCGGCCTCGCCGGCGGCGCCGCGGCGCTGCTCAGCGACGATGCCGGCACCGCCGCCTTCATGCTGATCTGGCTGTCGGGCTGGTCGGCCGGCACGGCGTTCCTGCTGCACCAGGCGTGGAACAACTGGCTCGCGGCGTTCAGCGGCCCCGGCTCGCGCATCGCCAATGTCTTCAGCGCGCTGCTCACCTCGCTGTTCGCCCTGCCCTTCGCCGGCGGACTGGTGATCGGCCTTTTCATGTTCGGCGTCGCGATGTCGTATTGGGCGAGCGGCGCGCTGATCGCCGGCGGCGTCATGGCCTATGCCTTCTATCACCTGCTGAAGGCGCCGACGCTGGCCGGCGCCGCCCTCCTCGACCAGATCGACGGCTTCAAGCTGTTCCTCGAGACGGCGGAGAAGGACCGGCTGGAGATGCTGCATCCGCCGAACGTGACACCCGAGGTATTCGAGAAATTCCTGCCCTATGCCATCGCGCTCGATTGCGAGAACCAGTGGAGCCGCAAGTTCGAGGCCGAAGCGGCGGCCGCCGGCATGGGCGCCGACCGCGGTTATGGCTACACGCCGCTCTGGTATGCGGGCAACAATTTCTCGAACCTGGGGACGGCGGGTTTCGTTTCGTCCATCGGCTCGTCCCTCGGCGGCGCGGTCGCCTCGGCCTCGAGCGCGCCGGGCTCGAGTTCCGGCGGCGGCGGTGGCGGCTTCTCGGGCGGCGGTGGCGGCGGCGGGGGCGGCGGCGGCTGGTAGGGGCGTCAGCGCTTCTTCTGCTTGACGCTGTCGAAGGCGATCGGGCCCGGACCCATGCCGACCAGCAACAGCAAGCCGCCCGCGATCGCCATGTTGCGCGCGAAGGTCTCGTAGTCCGAGGCGCGGTCGATGGCGTTGCCGATCAGCCAGAAATCGTGCATCGCCACCGAGGCGACGATGGTGAAGCCGAACAGCAGGACGGCGCCATAGCGCGTCTGGAAGCCGAACAGCAGCGACAGGCCGCCCAGGAACATCGCGATCAGCGCCAGCGCCAGCAGCAAGGGCGCCGCCGGAACGCCCTTCAGCGCCATCAGCTGGATCGTGCCGTCCCACTGGTTGGCATAGCTCAGCGCCTCGCCGAGGAAGAACCACGCCAGCACCAGGCGGCCGACCAGCGGCGAAATATATTCGGAGAACGACATCGGGCGCCCCAGGGCGAATCAGCGCCCGCAGTGTACATCGCCGGGCGGACGGAAATTTTTTACAATGCGGCCTGGGCGGCCGGCAATAATCTGCGCGCAACAAAGGAGGACGCCATGACGGCACATCTCGACCAACTCGATCTGGTGGCCAAAGACGTCGCCGCGACGGTCGCCTTCTACCGGTTGCTGGGCGTGAAGCTCCCGAAGACGACCGACGCGCATCACGTCACCATCCAATTCGCAGGCGGCATGGAGCTGGCGTTCGACAGCCAGACGCTGGCGCGGGCCTACAACAAGGGCTATCGCGGCAAGAAGGGCGGCGGCAATGTCGTGATCGGCTTCGCGGTCAGGACGCGGCGGGCGGTGGACCAGGCCTATGCCAGGCTGACGGGCGCCGGGCACGCGGGGCTGCAGCGGCCGATGGATGCGTTCTGGGGGGCGCGTTACGCCATCGTCGCCGATCCCGACGGCAACCATGTCGGCATCATGAGCCCATCGGATCCGAAAAAGCGCAGCGCCGGGCCGGCGCTTTAGGCTCCGCGCATCGCGTGCTTGCGCAGGTGGCGGACCAGGGCCATCTCGTCGAGCCGCGACTGCGAACGCCGGGTTTCGATTTCGGCGACGCGCTTGGCCTGCTGTTCGGTGGCGAATTCGAGGCTCTTGAGCTCCTGGAAGGCGGTGTTGAGATCGTCCTGCGCGCTGACGCGCTCGCGTTCGATTTCCTTCAGGGTGGCGCGCAGATTCTCGCGCCGCGATTCGATGGAGCGCAGGAAGGACGGGAACGCCAGGCGCCCGATGTCGGAATCGCCGGCGCGCTGGCGCTCGCGCGCCACGCTATCTTCGAGATCGGAAAGCTTGCGCTCGGCGTCGGCCTTCATGCCGTCGAGCGTCGCCATGCGGCGCTTCATCTCGTCGACGCGAAAGCGGCGCAAACGCAACAACGTATCCCCACGCTTCATGACGCATTACCTTTCCCCGGTGCGCTGCCCATGATCTTCTCAAGGGCGCCATAGCATTCGGTAAACGCCGACCGCTCGTCCTTCTTCTGCGACAGGAAGGCTTCGAGTTGCGGATAAACCTTTACGGCCATGTCCACTTCAGCATTCGTGCCAGCCTTGTAGGCGCCGAGGCGGATCAGCTCCGCCATGTCGTCATAGACCGCCAGCGGGGCGCGGGCGCGTGCGACAAGTGCCTGTTCCGCCGGAGAATTGCAGCCCGGCATGGAGCGCGAAACCGATTTCAGGATGTTGATCGCCGGAAAGCGGCCACGCTCGGCGATGTTCCGTTCCAGGACAATGTGGCCGTCCAGGATGCCGCGCACCGCGTCGGCGACTGGCTCATTATGGTCGTCGCCCTCGACCAGGACGGTGAACAGGCCGGTGATCGAACCTTGTCCGGAGGCGAAGCCGGGACCGGCGCGCTCGAGCAGGCGCGGCAATTCGGCGAACACGGTCGGCGTGTAGCCCTTGCTGGCCGGCGGCTCGCCCGCGGACAAGCCGACCTCGCGCTGGGCCATGGCGAAACGGGTCACCGAATCCATCAGCAGCAGGACGTGCAGGCCCTGGTCGCGCAACTGCTCGGCGACCGCCATCGCGACATAAGCCGCCTGGCGGCGTACCAGCGGCGGCTCGTCCGAGGTCGCCGCGACGACGACGGAACGCGCCAGGCCTTCTTCGCCGAGGTCGTCCTCGACGAATTCCTTCACTTCGCGGCCGCGTTCGCCGACCAGCGCGATGACCACCGCATCGGCGTCGGTGTTGCGCGCCAGCATGGAGAGCAGCGTCGACTTGCCGACGCCGCTGCCCGAGAAAATGCCCATGCGCTGGCCCTTGCAGCAGGTGGCAAAGGCGTTGAGTGCTCGCACGCCGAGATCGAGCTTGCCGCCGACCCGCGCCCGCGACGCCGCGGCGGGCGGATTGGCCTTCAAGGGATAGGGCTCGCTGCCGGTGGGCAGGGGACCCTTGCCGTCGGCGGGATTGCCGAAACCGTCGATAACGCGGCCGAGCCACTTCAGGCTGGGGAAAATCACCGCCGGCTGGTCGTCGAAATCGGCGCGGGCGCCCAGCGTCAGACCTTCGAGGTTGCCGAGCGGCATGACGAGGGCGCGGCCGTCGCGAAACCCGACCACTTCGCACGAAATTCTCTTATTATTTCCGGTGGTTAGATGAACCTGGCCGCCCAGGCTGATAGCTCCGGCGGCGCCCGTCACCTCAACCAGCAGGCCTTCGAGCCGGGCCACCCGGCCGAAGCGCCGAACGGCAGGGATTTCGGCGATTTCCTTGAGCAAAGCGTGCATGGGGCCCTTTTTGCGAGGCCTTCTGCCCCGCGCTGGACCGCATATTGCCGACAAGGTTTTAAGTGGCAGTAAACTAAACAAAGCGAATCAAGGGGATGATACCCCTGTGCGGGAACGGTTCCTTAAGCCGGGGTTCGCGGGACCTGAGTTGGCATTAATCAATGAAACGGGATGTTAACCAGTTAAGCCTACGGTCACAGAGTCAACTGACCACAGCCGATTGGGCTGGCCTAAGAGGGGTTCATTGATATGCGCGTGCTCTTGATCGAAGACGACAGCGCCATGGCGCGCAGCATCGAGCTGATGCTCCGTAGCGAAGGCCTGAACGTCTACACCACGGATTTGGGCGAAGAGGGCATCGACCTCGGCAAGCTCTACGACTACGACATCATCGTGCTCGATCTCCAGCTGCCCGACATGAGCGGCTTCGAGGTCCTCAAAGCGCTTCGCGTCGCCAAGGTGCAGACGCCGGTGCTGATCCTCTCCGGCAACGCCATCGTCGAGGCCAAGGTCAAGGCGCTCGGCTTCGGCGCCGACGATTACATGACCAAGCCGTTCCACAAGGACGAGCTGGTCGCCCGCATCCAGGCGGTGGTCCGCCGCTCCAAGGGCCATTCGCAGTCGGTGATCACCACCGGCAAGCTGATCGTCAATCTCGACGCCAAGACGGTCGAAGTCGACGGCAGCCGCGTGCACCTGACGGGCAAGGAATACCAGATGCTCGAGCTGCTTTCGCTGCGCAAGGGCACGACGCTGACCAAGGAAATGTTCCTCAACCACCTTTATGGCGGCATGGACGAGCCCGAGCTCAAGATCATCGACGTCTTCATCTGCAAGCTGCGCAAGAAGCTGGCGGCGGCGACCAATGGCGACAACTACATCGAAACCGTCTGGGGCCGCGGCTATGTGCTGCGCGATCCCGTCGGCGAGGAAATCGTGGCGGCGTAATCACGCGCGCAAGATTGAGGGTTTCGAAATAGGCGGCGGTCAACCGGCGCCTATTTTGTTGACGCAAAGCGCCTGGCGATCGATCTCGGGACGCTTTACCCAATCCGGCAGGATCATCTCCTCAGGCGTTGCCTGGGACAGCCGCACCAGCGCGCGCTGGGCGAGCGTTTGCGCCGTGCGCAGAGCGACCGCATCGTCGCGGATGCCATCCAACATGATTTGCAGGGTCGCGCACAGATGTCTGCGCGGTCCGACGAAGACTTCGTACACAGCCCAGTTTTCTTGAGGGTCGAAATCCCACACCGTCAGGTGCCCGTCCCATCTGATGTAACGCACGTCCGAGCTTGGCTTCTCCTTACCCACCATGTAGCTGATCGCTGCCCAGTCGCCAGGCTCGAATGGCCTCAGGTCCAGACCGACATACAGGGCTTTCGCCTGCCCGCTGCCTGTTGGATTGGCAACTGGAAAACTGCAACGCGGCTCGCTGTTTAATGACGGGCACAATCCGGTGCAGACCACGATATTTTCAAACTGCGGCGGCCCGAGCGGCGCACCCAGTAGGCGCGCCGCTACCTCGGTATCGACCACTTTGCAGGTGATCGGGACTTCGTCCTCCGGCGCGGCAGCCCAAGCAGGAACGATGACGGTCAGCGCCGCTATCAGACCAAGAAACGCGATCACACCCTTCGGCATGACACAATCTCCCGCGTTAGTGATCCATCGTGCAATCGAGGATGTGGTTGTCGAAGGGGGAGCCGATCAGGAGGCGGTTTCCGGTCACCGCCGCGACGCTGGAGGCGCCGATCTGGTCGCCGAGATTGGTGTAGACCGCCGTCGCGCTTTGCGGGATGCCGCCGGCGAGGGTGACCTTGAAGACCTGCGATGGCGCGGGCTGCGCCGGGTCGTTGCGATACGCCGCCATCGCGAAGGCCTTGGGATGGGTCCCGATCCACAGATTGCCGGCGGCGTCGCGGCGCAGATTGTCGAGATTGGACGGGATCGCCAGCGTGCCCGCCGGATCGAGGCGGCCCGAAATAGGCTCGCGCTCATAGGTGTCCAGGCGGCGACTGTAGGATTCGGTGACGTAGAGATATTTGCCGTCCGCCGACAGCACCACGCCGTTGGGAAACACCAGCCGGTCGGCGACGAGGCGGAACACGGTGCCGTCGAAATACAGGACATTGGCGCGCGGCAGCGCCAGGTCGTCGTCGAGCATGCGGCCGAACGCCGTCGTGCTGGCGTGGTCGTTGGTGACGTAGAAGCGATCGGCGTCGAACGCCGCGATGGCGTTGGGGCTGACCAGAAGTTCGCTGCGGATGCTGCCCATCTCGGTCAAGGCGATGGCGCCGCCGGGCTTCGCCACCACGTCGAAGATGTCGACGCTGGAACTGCCATCGCTGCGATGGTTGATCGCCATCAGCGTCAGGGTGCCGTCTCCCCCGCGCACCAGGCTGATGCCGTGCGGATGGAAGTCGGCAGGCGTGCCGGCGAGTTTGGTCAGGTGCGCCGCGCCGCTCAGCGCCATCACGTAGAGCCCGTCCTGCGCCGCCGGCTTGCCGCGCGCCTTGGCGCGGCGGTCCAGCGCCGAGACGAAGGCGAGGCCGGATTTCTCGTCGATCGCGATGTCCTCGGGACCGGTGACGCCGGCGACCGCGCTGCAGGTGCCGGCAAAACCCGGCACCACGTCGGTGAAGACGCCGAAGGCGTTGAGCGACCGCAAGGTCAGCGCCACGGCGCCGACCAAGGCGACCGCTGCGGCAGTGACGGCGGCGCGGGCGACGGGGTGCACGTTCAGCTCGCCAGCGCCAGGGCGCTTGAGAATTGCAGATCGGCGAGCCGGGCATAGAGCCCGTGCTGCGCCACGAGCTCGGCGTGACTGCCCTCACCCACGACATGGCCGTTATCCATCACCACGATGCGCTTGAGGCGCTGGATGGTGGCGAGGCGATGGGCGATGACGATGGTGGTGCGCCCGGCCATCAGATTCTCGAGCCCGATCTGCACCAGGCGCTCGTTCTCGGCATCGAGCGCGCTGGTGGCTTCGTCCAGCAGCAGCAACGGCGCGTCGCGCAGAATAGCGCGGGCGATGGCGACACGCTGGCGCTGGCCGCCGGACAGCGTCACGCCGCGCTCGCCCACCAGCGTCTCATAGCCGTTCGGCAGGCGCTCGATGAACTCGGCCGCCGCGGCGGCATCGGCGGCGCGGCGCACCTCCGCGTCGCTCGCATCGGGACGGCCGTAGCGGATATTGTCGGCGAGTGTGCCCGAGAAGATCACGCTGTCCTGCGCCACCACCGCGATGTTGGAGCGCAAATCGGTCGGATCGATGTCGGCGATGTCGATGCCGTCGAAGGTGATGGCGCCGGCCTGCGGCGCGAAGAAGCGCAGCAACAGCTGGAACACCGTAGACTTGCCGGCGCCGGACGGGCCGACCAGCGCCACCGCCTCGCCGGGCCGGATGTCGAGCGAGAAACCGTTCAGCGCCTTGAAATTGGGGCGCGAGGGATACTGGAACGTCACACCTCGGAACGAGACCGCCCCCCTGGCGGGACGGGCGAGCGCAATGGGGTGGAGCGGCGCCGACACCTCCGGCACGACATGCAGCAGCTCCATCAGCCGCTCCGAAGCGCCGGCGGCGCGCTGCAGATCGCCCCAGGTCTCGCTCATCGCGCCCATGCCGGTGACGAAGATGATCGCGTAGCCGGCGAACTGGGTCAGGATGTCGATGGTCATGCGATGGGCGACGACGTCGTGGGCGCCGACCCAGAACACGCCGACGATGCAGGCGGTCACCGCCGACATCACGACGGCGGTCATGACGGCGCGGGCCCTTGTGCGCAGGATGGCGACGACGAACGAGGCCTCGACGGCGGCGCCGAACAGCTTGCGCTCGATGCTCTCGCGCGTGAAGGCCTGGACCGTCTGCACCGCGTTGAGCGTTTCGCTGGCGCGCGCGGAGGTATCGGCGATCTTGTCCTGGCTGCGGCGGCTGAGCGTGCGCACCCAGCGGCCGAACAGCAGCAGCGGCAGCAGCACCAGCACGACGATGCCGATGACGAGCAGGGTGAGCTTCACGCTGGTGACGAACAGCAGGACGATCGCACCGCTCAGCATGACGAAATTCCGCGCCGCGACCGAGGCCGACGAGCCGACCACGGTCTGGATCAGCGTGGTGTCGGCCGTCAGTCGCGACAGGACTTCGCCGGTGCGTGTCACCTCGAAGAAGGCGGGCGTCAGGCCGATGACATGGTCGAACACGGCCTTGCGGATATCGGCGACGACGCGCTCGCCCAGCCAGGTGACGAAGTAGAAGCGGATGGCGGTGGCGAAGGCGAGCGCGAAGGCGATGCCGATCAGGGGAAAGAAATATTCGTCGATATGGGCGGCCAGCGCCTCGCTGAAACCGTGCCGCACCAGGCGCCCGAGGGCAGGCGGGATCAGGAGGCTGGCGGTCGAGGAACAGATCAGCGCCACCACGGCGATGGCGATGGCCGTCCGGTAGGGCCTGAGGAACGGGACGAGCTTGCGCAGCGGCTGCAGCGAGCGGCCCTTGGGCCGGGCGGCGGCCACGAATTGCAGCTGTTCGGCGTATTCTTCCCCGCTCTGCGACACGTTTCCCGTCCGGATTTGCCCTGTCCCGGCAGGTATATAGGACGGAAACGGCGCCGCCTAAGGGCTACCCGGCCGCGCGCCTTGTCACAGGCGTTGCCCTCCCCTATAAGGCGCGGCTTCAAATCGCCGGTCCAAAGGGCTTACCGCCATGAAAAAGGGCATCCACCCCAATTATCATTTCGTCGAAGTCCGCCTCAATGACGGCTCGACCTACAAGACCCGCACCACCTGGGGCGAGAGCGGCCAGCAGCTGACCCTCGACATCGACCCGACCACGCACCCGGCCTGGACCGGCGGCCAGCAGCAGCTGATGGACCGCGGCGGCCGTCTGACGCGCTTCAACAAGAAGTTCGCCGGTTTCGTGAAGGGCTAAGCCCCTCCCGTCCACCCAATTGGCCGCGGCCGTTCAGCCCAAAGCTGGACGGCCGTTTGCCGTATGGTCTGCCAGGATCGCGCCGAGCGTTCGCGCCGCGCCGGCGACGATCGCCGGATTGGTGTCGCGATAATAAGGAAGCGTGTTGAGCGCCGTCGCCAGGGCCCAGCCGCGGCCCCGCGCCCAGCTTGCCATGTCGACAGCGAGCGCGGCGCGGAAGGCGGCGCGTCCTTCGGCCGAGAACAGGCTCCAGGCGACGATCAGATCGCCGGCCGGGTCGCCGACGCCCAGGCAACCGAAATCGATGACGCCCGCAAGGCCGTCATCGCCGACCAGCAGATTGCCGGCGCTGAGATCGCCGTGAAGCCATACCGGCGCGGCAGACCATGCGGGGGCCTTGAGGGCCTCGTTCCAGATCGCCGTCACGGCCGCAACATCGAATTGGTCCTGCCAGGCGAGCGCGGCCTTGCGCACGGCGGCATCGCGCCGCGCCAGGGCTTCGCCGCGAGCGAAATTGTGCCGGCCCGGCGCCGGCCCAAGGCGGGCATCGATGCCGCGCAGGGCGCGGAGGAAGGCCGCGAGATCCAGCGCCAGTCGCGGCTCATCGGCGATCCGGCCCGGCACCGGATTGGCGCCGCTCAGCCAGCGGCAGATGGACCAGCGCCACGGATAGCCCTCGCCCGGCACGCCGGCCGCGAGCGGCAGGGAGATCGCGACGGGAAGATGGGGCGCCAGGCGCGGCAGCCAGAGGATCTCCTTCTCCAGCGGCAGGACGGCCCAGGGGATGCGCGGCAGCCGAACCGCCAGGTCGGCGCCGAGCCTGTACATCGCATTGTCGGTGCCGCTGGACGCGACCGGCGTGACCGGCAGATGCGCCCAGCGCGGGAATTGCGCGGCGAGGAGGCGCCGCACCAGCGCGGCATCGGTATCGATCTCGCCGTCATGCATGCGGACACGCAGCGGCGTGCCGTCTTTGGACTCTGTCATGGGATTTCCGCGGAAAGACGTTCAGGGACAACCGGCTCAGAAAGCCGGTCGGCGGCGTGGCGCTACGCCAGGGTCCTGCACATGTCGATCTCCCGCAGCTGCGTCGGTGACGAAATCATGCGCGCGCGACGCAGGCGGCGCAAGCCGCTGCGCCACGAGGGGACGGGCGCGGACGCTAGGGGCCTTCGTCGCCGAAGGCCTGGGACAGGCGGTTCATCTGCGCATGGACGCCGGACTGGGTCTTGAGGCCGGCGGCGAACAGCACGTCGTCGAGCCGCGCGATGCGGCGATAGAGATTGTCGCTGCGCGTTAGCAGGTCGCGAAGCGTCGCGGGCAGAAGCTCGATCCCGTCGGCGCCACCGCCCAGGCACAGCTCCTTGGAGCCGAGACGATAGCGCTCGCTGTGCGCGTCTTCCGCCGCCATGTCGCCGTCATGCACCGCGCGCTGCACCAGGAGCCAGCTTGCCGCCTGCATCAGCCGCGTCGTCACGCGCATGCTTTCGCCGGCATAGAGCAAGGCCGCCTTGCGCGGCAGGTCCTTGGATTCCTGGCGGCCGCGGCCGTCGAGATATTTCGCGGTCTCCTCGACCAGCGCCATGCCTTCCTCGAAGGTGCGCTCGAACAGGGCGGAGCCGGTGAAGCTCTGGATGGTGACGCCACGGGGAAGTTCGTCGTCGGCTTTGCTGGTGTTCATCTGGGATTCGCCGCTGCCCGTTCTGTGCGCGGCTGCAAGCTATCAACTCGCACGCCTCGCGCAAGACGGATCGACGCTTATGGTTCGCGTAAACCAAACGGATGGTTGCGCAGGCGCAACGCAAGCCTGTGCGTATTAATCTTTATGCGCGCCGATTAACGCTTGAAGATCGCATCGGCGGCGGATTTCGTCGCATTGCGCGCCACGATCGCCTCGCGGCAGCGCGCGATCTCGCCCTCCAGCGCGGCGATGCGAAGTTCCAGCTCATGCGCCGACATCGCCGAGATGTCCTGGCCGAGCACGATGTCCGGCAGCTTCTTGCGCGGCAGCAATTCTTCGGGATCGACGGCCATTTACGTCTCCGGTGCTGGGCCTGCTATCTTCGCCGAAGATCGACGCCAGGCAAGCCGGAGAAGCACCATGAAAGCCATAGAAGTCGTCAAACCCGGCCAGGGCTACGCGCTGGCCGTGACGGAGATCGAGCGGCCGGCGCCGGCCGCCGGCGAAGTTCTGATCCGAATCGCCGCCGCCGGCCTCAATCGCGCCGATCTGGCACAGGCGATGGGGATGTATCCGCCGCCGCCCGGCGCGCCGGCGACACTGGGCATGGAGTGCTCGGGCGAGGTCGCCGAGGTCGGCGCCGGGGTCGGCGCCTTCGAGGTCGGCGACAAGGTCTGCGCCCTGCTCGGCGGCGGCGGCTATGCCGAATATGTCGCCGTGTCGGAAAAACTGGTGCTGCCGGTGCCCAAGGGCGTCGGCGTGGTCGAGGCGGCGGCGCTGCCCGAAGTGCATTTCACGGTGTGGACCAATCTGATGGACACCGCACGGCTGAAGGCGGGCGAAAGCGTGCTGATCCACGGCGGTTCGAGCGGCATCGGCACCGCGGCGATCCAGCTTTGCAGCAGCCGCGGCCACAAAGTGTTCGCGACCGCCGGCAGCGCCGAGAAATGTGCCGCGATCGCGGCGCTCGGCTGCACCGCGATCAATTACCGCGAACAGGATTTCGTCGAGATCGTCAAGGCCGGGACCGGCGGGCGCGGCGTCGACGTGATCCTCGACATGGTCGGCGGCGACTATATCCAGCGCAATATGAGCGCCGCGGCGCTATGGGGGCGCATCGTCAACATCGCCTATCAGAGCGGCATGAGCGCGACGGTGAACTTCGCACCGCTGCTGATGAAGCGGCTGAGCCTGATGGCAACGACGCTGCGGGCGCGCAGCAACGACGAAAAGGGCGCGATCCGCGACACGCTGCTGCGCGAGGTCTGGCCGCTGATCGAAGCGGGAAAGATCAAGCCGGTGGTGGATCGGGTGTATCCGCTGGCCGAAGCCGGCGCCGCGCACAAGCGGATGGCTGGCAGCGAGCATATCGGAAAGATTTTGCTGGCTATGCCGTAACCGCCAAAGCCTTCTCGCGGCGATGCGCCAGCACAATGAAGACCGCCGTGACGGCGAAATAGGCAAAGCGGAGCGGCGCCAGCCAGTCGCCGGATGCGACGGACAAAGCCGCTGCTGCCAGGTAGACGAGAAGCAGCACGGCACAGGCGGCAATCTCGATCGGCTCGGCCAGAAACGCCAGCGCGGCCAGAAGTTCGGGACCGGCGAGCGCGAGCACGAGATGTGCGCCGTGATGGCCTGTTCCTTCGCGCGCACCGTCCAGCGCGGCCCCGCTTGCGGCGGCGATGAAGGCGACGTAGGCGTAGCGCAGGCCGCGCAGCGTCCATTTCGCGTTCATCGCGAGGCTTCCCGCGGACGCGGCAACACGAAGGTCGCGCGCGCGGCTGCAGAATCGAGCTGCTCGGACGGGTACCAGCGCAGCAACGCGAATTTATCGAGCAGATCGGCGTTTTGCGTGACGAAGGTGGAGAAATTTTCGTAATTTCGCGTCGCCATCTGTTCGGCGATCAGCGACAGAAAGGCGAGCGTGATCGTTTCGTGATACGCGCCGGCGTTGCCGGCCCGCGCCGCGATGATCTTCAGCGCGCCACGATAGGCCTGCGCGGCTTCGAGGAAATCGCGATGCCGCCGCAAGATCTCGAACGCCATGCGCAGGTGATCGGCGTGATGGAAGTTCGCCGCGTCGGTTTCACCGTGCAGGAAGGCGAAGAGATCGGCCGGCGGTTCAGCGCCCATCGCCACCCTCTTCCATCAGCTGGTGCGAGTCTTCGGCCGTCAGTTCGAGGCCGTAGACGCTTTTGAGCTGCGCGATCTGCTTGAGAGTCCGGTCGCCGAACGGCGCCTTGCCTTCGAAGGCATGCAGCACGATGCCCTCGAGGAGATCGCCCAGCGAGAGGTCGAGAGATTCGGCCACGCCCTTGAGGACCTTGAGGGTGCGGCGCTCGATCCGCACACCGGTCTGGACTCGTTCGATCGTTTTCATGGTATTTTGGTACATAGATAACAATCGAAAGTCAAGCGCCGCGTCCGCGCTTATTTTCTTCCCCTGCCGCCTCTTCCCCGCTAAAACCCCTGCCATTCCTCGAAAGGTTGAGCCTTACGAGGTCGGTGGGTCCGGTGAACGGGCCCCCGGCATAGGGAGAGATTTATGGCCGTTGAGAACAAGCCGCTGATGCCCAAGGCGACCGCCGTCTGGCTGGTCGACAACACCTCGCTGACCTTCGAGCAGATCGCCGATTTCTGCGGCCTGCACCCCTTGGAGGTGAAGGGCATCGCCGACGAAGACGTCGCCAAGGGCATCAAGGGTCAGGATCCGGTGTCGTCGGGCCAGCTGACGCGCGAGGCGATCCTCGAGGCCGAGAAGAATCCCAAGGTGCGCCTCAAGATGGCCGCGCCCAAGCACAAGATGCCGTCGGTCAAACAGAAGAAGGCGCCGCGCTACACGCCGGTGTCCAAGCGCCAGGACAAGCCGGACGCGGTGTACTGGATCCTGCGCAACCATCCCGAATTCGCCGATGCCGACATCATCCGCCTGATCGGCACCACCAAGGCGACGATCCAGAAGATTCGCGAGCGCTCGCACTGGAACGCGACCAACATCAAGGCGGTCGATCCGGTGACGCTGGGCCTGTGCTCGCAGCTTGAGCTCGATCTCGCGGTGACGCGCGCCGGCGCCAAGCGCGACCGCGCCGTCAAGCGCGCGGAGAAGAAGGGCGAGACGCTGAAGCCGGTGTCGGAGACGACCGGTGCGACCAAACCAGCCGCCGATCCCGACCCGCTGGAATTCCCCGCCGAAGACGACAGCCCCGGCTAAGCCGCGGATTGTCCGTCGCCGGCGCGCGGATCGAGTTCAGCCGACGCCGGCGTGGCCTGCTCCGGCTGGGCCGCGAACTTCTCGCGATGCGGACCCGGGTCTTTGACGGCGATGCGCGCCATCGCGAATGCCGCCATCGCGACATGGATCGCCGCGGTGTAGTAGAACAGCGCCGCCGTTCCGAAGCGGCCCATCACCAGTGCGGCGACGGTCGGTCCCAGCACCGATGCCAGCGAATTGATCAGCAGCAGCGTCGCCGAGGTCTCGACGAAATCGGCGCGCGCGATGCGGTCGTTGGAGTGGGCGACGGACAGGCCGTAAAGCGGCAGCGCCACCATGCCGTAGCCGCAGATCAGGGGCAGGATCGTCCAGCGATGCGCGCCGCCGAAGGTCGCCAGCGCCACGCCGAGGCCGGCGGCGGCGACACAGACGAAGGCGATGATGATGCGCCGGTCCATGCGGTCCGACAGGCGCCCCAACGGCAGCTGCACGATGGCGCCGCCGAAGGTGAAAACGCTCATGAAGACGGCGATCCAGCCCTTGTTGAGGCCGTGCGCCTGGGCATAGACGGGGCTCAGCGTCCACACCGCGCTGTTGGCGAAACCGACGGCGATGCAGCCCATGACGCCGACCGGCACCAGGCGGTAAAGCCGCAGCGGCCGCAGTACTGGGACATGCGCCGCCGCCGGCTGCGGCAGCCGCGTCAGGCCCATCGGAATGAGGCTCAGCGCATAGAGGATGGCGGCAAGGCTGAACAGCGCGAAGCTGGTCGGCCGGCCGGTGCCGAACAGCATCTGGCCGACGATGACGCTGGAGAAATTGACCGTGAGATACAGCGAGAAGATGCGGCCGCGATTCTCGTTGCTGGCGCGGTCGTTCAGCCAGCTTTCGATCACCATGTAGATGCAGGCCGCCGCCACGCCGAAGGCGCCGCGCATGACGATCCAGACGAACTCCGACACGAACATCGACTGCAGCAGGATGGTGGCGGCCGAGAGGCCGGCGCCGATGCCGAAGGTGCGGCTGTGGCCGACGCGGGCGAGGAGCCTGGGCCCCGCATAGCAGCCGAGCACGAAACCCAGGAAATAGAATGAGCCGATGACGCCCAGCACCAGGTTGGAGAAACCCTCCATGTGCGCGCGCACCGGAATCAGCACGCCGATCAGGCCGTTGCCCACGATGTAGAGCGCGGTGGAGAACAGGATGGCGGCGATGGCCCAGAGCTGCTTGCGCATGGCTGCGCCTTATACCGTCATCAGGCGAGATAGCGCAGCGCCACGAAGCCCAGCACGACAAGGACGAGGAACACGACCAAGACGATCTCGAGATATTTCTCGATGAAGACCCTGGCATGCTCGCCGAAGATGTAGACGACCAGTCCCTCCAGGACGATGAAGCGCAAGGACCTTGTGATCGCCGAATAGAGCATGAAGGCGGCGAACGGCACGTTGGCGAGGCCGGAAGAGATCGTCACCAGCTTATAGGGGATGGGCGTCAGGCCCTGCACCACTATCAGGTAGGCATGCGCCGAATATTTCGCGCGCAACGCCTCGACCTCGGAGAGCGGAATATGCAGGGCGTGGATCAGCCATAACCCGGCCGTGTCCCAGAACAGCGCGCCGATGGCATAACCCAGCATGCCGCCCGTCACCGACCACAGCGTGCACCAGGCCGCGACCAGGAGCGCGCGGCGGCGGTTCGCCAGCATCATCGGCAGCAGCATGACGTCCGGCGGGATGGGGAAAAACGACGCTTCGGCGAACGCGAAACAGGCCAGGGCCGCCCAGGCGTGGCGGCCCTGCGCGTTCGCCATCATCCAGGCATAGAGGCGGCGGAGCGGGCCGCCTCGCGGCACGGTCTGAACCTGTTCGGTCATCGGAAATTCCTCAGGCGGGCCTTCCTAGCAATGGCGTCGGGCCTCGTCCATGGCAGGGCGCTTGCTGGTTAATGCGTCCTTCTTTAGCGTTTCGGCGCCCTCGAAACCGCATCCGAAGATCCCGCATGGCCAAGTCGAAAAAGAAGAAGCCGTCCAAACCCGCCAAGGCCCCGCGCAAGCCTAGGGCAAAGGCCAAGGCAGCCAAGGTGGCCAAGAAGACCGCGAAGAAGACGGCTGCCGCCAAGCAGGGCCCCGCGCCTGTGCGCCTGCCGGCCAAGCCCGACCGGGGCCGACGGCCCAAATCGCTGGTGCGCCGCGCCGTCGAAGGCGCGCTGCGCGCCATGCCGCGGCTGAGCCCGCGCTTCGGCGGCGGCGGCAAATACGACGCCGATCTGGAGCGCAATCCCGCGAACTTCCAGGCGCTGACGCCGCTGACCTTCCTGGAGCGCGCAGCCTCGGTGTTTCCGAGCCGCACCGCCATCATCCATGGCAAACAGCGCCTCTCCTACGCCGAATATTACGCGCGATCGCGCCGGCTGGCCTCGGCGCTGAGCAAGGCCGGAATCAGGAAAGGCGATACCGTCGCGGTGATGCTGGCCAACACGCCGCCGATGCTGGAGGCGCATTACGGCGTGGCGATGGCCGGCGGCGTGCTCAACGCGCTGAACACCAGGCTGGACGCCGCGGCGCTTGCCTTCATCCTGGATCACGGCGAGGCGAAATACCTGATCACCGACCGCGAATTCTCGTCCGTGATGAGCGAGACGCTGAAGCTCGCCAAGGCGCGGCCCATCGTCATCGATTACGACGATGTCGAGTTCCCGCAAAGCGGCGCGCGCCTCGGCCATATCGACTACGAAGCGTTCCTCGCCAGCGGCGATCCCGACTTCGCCTGGGCGCCGCCGGGCGACGAATGGGACGCGATCTCGCTGAACTACACGTCCGGCACGACGGGCAATCCCAAAGGCGTGGTGTTCCATCACCGCGGCGCGGCGCTGATGGGCTATGGCAATGTGCTGGCGGCACAGATGCCGCGGCATCCGATCTATCTGTGGACGCTGCCGATGTTCCACTGCAACGGCTGGTGCTTTCCGTGGTCGCTGTCGGTGGTCGCCGGCACCCATGTCTGCCTGCGCTGGGTGCGCGCCAAGGCGATGTACGACGCCATCGCCGAGCACAAGGTGACGCATCTGTGCGGCGCGCCGATCGTGATGTCGACCTTCATCAACGCCAAGCCGGAGGAGCGCCGGCCGCTGCCGCACAAGGTGGAGTTCATCACCGCCGCCGCGCCGCCGCCGGAGTCGGTGCTGGCCGCGATGAGCGATGCCGGATTCAACGTCACGCACGTCTATGGCCTGACCGAGACCTACGGCCCCGCCGTGGTCAACGAGTGGAGCCAGGAATGGGAAGCGCTCGAGGCGGCGCCCCGCGCCGCCAAGAAGGCGCGCCAGGGCGTGCGCTATCACGCGCTCGACGCCCTGTCGGTGATGGATCCGGAGACGATGGAACAGGTGCCGGCCGACGGCGCCACCATCGGTGAGGTCATGTTCCGCGGCAATGTGGTGATGAAGGGCTATCTCAAGAACCCGGCAGCGACGAAGGAAGCCTTCGCCGGCGGCTGGTTCCATTCCGGCGACCTCGGCGTGCTATATCCCGACGGCTATGTGCAGCTGAAGGACCGCTCCAAGGACATCATCATCTCCGGCGGCGAGAACATCTCCTCGATCGAGGTCGAGGACGTCCTCAACAAGCACCCCGCCGTCATGTTCGTCGCCGTGGTGGCGAAGGAGGACGAGAAATGGGGCGAGACGCCCTGCGCCTTCGTCGAGCGCCGCAACGGCTTCGAGCACGTCACGGCGGAGGAGCTGATCGAATATTGCCGCGCCAACCTGGCGCGCTACAAGTGCCCGCGCTACGTCGCGTTCGTCGAACTGCCCAAGACGTCGACCGGCAAGGTCCAGAAGTTCAAGCTGCGCGAGATGACGAAGGACGTCGCTTGAATCGGCATTCGTGTCCGGTGTCGGCGCCCAATTGCACGCGCGACGTTGCGCGTGGGTTGCATTGCGCAACCTGGACCGCGTTTCCATAACCTCCCTGATTCAGGGGATAGAAGAAGTTCTCCAAAGAGATAAGTCTCCGCCCGTCGAGTGGGGATTTTTCATGACAGCAAAACGAGTGACCGGCACGCCGGTGCGTGTGCGCGGCGACGACCTGATGCAGCGTCTGCAGAGCATGCTCTACGAGTATCACGACCTGGGCCGCTTCGAGGACGCGCGGCCGCACATCCTGTGGCTGATGGAAATCGCCGAAGCCGAGAGCCGCAAGCCGCGACCGCTCAGCCGCCTCTCTTGAAATACTGCACGGCACGTTCGTGTTTCTGCGCGGCGGCGCGCGACTTGAACGTGCCGAGGTTGCGGCGCTTGCCGGTCTTGGGGTCGGTCTTGCGCGAATAGAGCCGGTAGGCGCCGGATGGCAGCTTGCGGATCATCGTCGTCTCCTGATGCCTGCCCCTTCAACGGCCGGGCACGCGGCGGGTTTCACCCGCGGCGCCGGGGAAATTTTCTACAAGACGGGACGGGGGCCGCACCCTAGTCTGGCGCCGCGATTTTTCCGGGGGACGGGGCGTGAGCGAACCTGTCGCAGCACCGGCCAGCCGCTTCGCGCTGGCCTTCATTTTCGTCACCATGCTGATCGACACGATCGGGCTGGGCATCATCATTCCGGTGACGCCGGCGATCATCAAGCAGCTGACCGGACAGGAACTGAGCGGGGCAGCCGGCT
>Ga0210397_10000199_pt1 | contig 44355 bp, 75 predicted proteins | sample IncBWH2OmetaG_FD_160126 | JGI IMG/M metagenome (GOLD analysis project Ga0210397, IMG submission 160126) | Forest soil microbial communities from Barre Woods Harvard Forest LTER site, Petersham, Massachusetts, United States - Inc-BW-H-2-O ...
TAAGCTCGGCTATACTGCCAATCGATGAAGCCGACGACCGGATGGGGGAACTTGTCCTTCTGGGCTATCGAGCAAACTGCCATTGAGCATGTCTGCGTATTGCCCACGCCCTTGAGCTTGATGGAATTGCGAACGTGGTCCTTGGTGAGGTCGAGAGATACGGGATGCTTCGCAAGAATGATCTTCGCCCACGCCTCGATGACTTGGGGCTTTCCATCTACGCCCAAGACATGGAACCTGAAACAGTGCCGGTGCTTTCGTGTCGGTTTGCGCTTTCTCACGATCTATCCTCCATCTCGTCAGCGAGTTTGATCCATGCTGCCGCAACCTGACGAGCCATCGCGACTATCTCCCTGGTTATTGGACCGGAATACACCGCGAAGCTGCGCGCCTGATCCGCCCTCATCAGGAAAGCGCCGCGGTAATTTTCCGGCTCTACCTCGTCTTCGACATCTGGTTCGTAGTCCCGCACGGGAAGCCGGCGGACCTTGCCATCGAGCCCAATCCGCTCATCAACTGACACAGGTGTGTCAGTTGTCTCGCGGGCTCTACGAACGGTTTCGTAGCTAACGCCCACTTCATCAGCGATCGCTCGATTGGACTTCTGCGGATTCTCTGCCACGGCCTTTGCCGCGCGCTCGCGCGCAGGCACATACGGCGAGCCGCAGTCGCATGTTGCCTCGGCCGCTGCGCCGCATTTGGTACAAGAGAGCGCGAGGCGCTTATGGGGCCGCTGAATTTGAATGACGGTCATTTGACCTCCGTTATCTTGGTGCCGGGATAAAGCGCCTCCACGAGCTTCCGCTTGATGCGGTATTCGCGCGTGCGCACGCCCTTGACATCTTCCACGACGCGCCTGGCGCCCTCGAAGTAGCGGAAGTCGGCGATGTATTTGCAAATCTTGAAGCCGTTGATCTCGATCAGATAAGCGGGCTGCAGTTCGAGTTTGCGGATGTATCCGCCGCGCTCGAGCAGCTTCAATTCTCCGTAGCGCTTGGCTTCGCGCTTACTCGCGAAAACGATCCCATCGACCGTCGTCTTGACGGCGCGATATTTGGACGGCCGCTTGTCGGGCGGCACGCCAAACGGTCTATCGACCATTGACGGAATGGACAGGTTCGGCCCCGGTAGCAGTAGATCGCCCCAGCCCCCTGGGGTGTAGGACGCGCCTAGAACAATTGCCCGATAGAATTGCGGGTTTGACCCGTCTTGATTTCGTTCAGTTATTTCTGACTAACTAACGATCATGTTTAGTGAGTTCCAAGTATTAGCCTTGTGGATTCCAAATCACCGTCGCTTATCGACGTGTATTTTTTCCAAATGTGTATCATTTTGGTCTTGTATTCTTTTGGACACACGGCCCAGAATACCTCCGAAAATAAATAACAACTTCGGGGAGTATTATGGGAATTGTATTGGAATTTACTCATTCAGCTGCCTCCGACAGGCCGGTGGCAAAATCGTCGGCAGTGACGCGATTGGCCGTGACGAAGCGGAAAGCGACTGCCAAATCCTTCGACAGCCACACTTTCCCACGACGCAACCTGGAAACAGTCGTCCTGTCACAGGAAACGCCGGCTTCCCTGAGCTTTGCAGCCATTCCTTCGTCGTCGAGCCCTTCGAGAGCCATGAAATCTGAAAGCTTCATAGTCCCCAATGTGCATCGGGTGCACAACGAAGTCAAGAGGGATCGTGCATGGAGCGTTATAGAGATTCAGACTGACGACGTGCACAATACGCACATGGCATCAGCTAAACGAAAAGCGGTTATTGCGCGCGAAGGCGCCCCTTGGGGAAAGAATTTCCTGCGAGAATGGCGTGAGCACCGAGAGCTTTCGCTCCAAGAGGCTGGGCGTAAAATGGGATTTTCCCACAGCCAATTATCGAGAGTTGAGCGCGGCCTTCAGCCCTACAGTCAGGACATTCTAGAGGCGGCATCGCGAGTGTACTCCACATCCGTTTACCAAATTCTATATGCGCCGCCAGACCTAAGCCCCGGCGATGTCCTCGACACCATCAGCCGCTCCCTTAAGGTGGGCCAAAAATAAATGTGCATAGGGCGCACATTTAGCGGTTGACATCCATGTGCACCTGATGCACAGTGCTCTCCGTCAACTCGGAGGGCATTCCATATGACCCGCGCAGACATCTTCGGCAGCATTACGCTGCTCGCAGGCGTGGCGATCCTGATCTACGGCTGGGCCGGCATCATCGCCACGGTGATGCGATGAACACCCAGTCCCCCCCCTCCACGATACCGCCAGGACGCGCTCTAGAGGACGCCTATGCGTGTTTCCTGCTCGCCGCTTCCGGGCTGCGCCCGCGTGCGCTGAACGTGCTCAATAGCCCCGCAGCGCTGCGAAATCGGGCCTGTGAGATCGACGCCCTGATCCTCTCATTCCAGGGCTTGATGACGACGCTCCTTGAGGACACGGCCCAGCATTTCGCACTGTCCCGCCGGCTGGATGATATCGCCGTTGACTGCCTGTCCGATATGGCGAGCGAGCTGCGCGCCTACCTCGTCGAGTCCATTCAGGACACGGCGTCATGAGCCGCCACATCCCTTACCACACCTCGGCAGAACCGCCGATCTACATCCGCCAACGGCGCGTCCGCAGAGTGCCGAACTGGAACAGCATGGGCATCATGCTGGTGATCATCGCCTTCTGGTGGATCATCGCATTTTTGGTGTTCCGATGAGTGTTCCCATCGACATAGTGCTCCGCGTCCTGCGGCGATACCCCACGGGCGTCACCACGAAGATGCTTGCAGCCGAACTTGGCATGGACCCGCGCGCCCTCGCCAGCAAGCTGGGCAAAATCTGGATGTGGGGCGGCCCGGTCGATCGCGAGTTCGGCCCGCGTATCAACAACCATATGTCGCAATCGATCTGGAGACCGCGATGAACGCCTTAACCCAAGTCAAGGCCGGCGAGATTATTGAGGCAGTAATAGCCCGCGGCGACATCGCCAATCTGACGGCCGAGGAACGCGCTAGATATTATACGAAGGTCTGCGAGTCGGTCGGGCTTAATCCGATGACGCGGCCTTTCGAGTACATCACCCTCAACAGCAAGCTTACGCTCTATGCCCGCAAGGATGCCACCGACCAACTGCGGCAAATCCATAAGGTGTCGGTTATCGACCTGACCGAGAGCGAGCGCGAAGGCGTCTTTGTCGTGACTGCCAAAGTGCAGAATGGAGAGGGTCGAACCGACATCGCAAAAGGCGCGGTCAACATCAACGGCCTCAAGGGCGAGGCGCTCGCGAATGCCCTGATGAAGGCTGAAACGAAAGCCAAGCGCCGCGCGACGCTATCGATATGCGGCCTGGGCTTCCTGGATGAGACTGAGATCGAGGACATTCCCGCAGCAGCCAAGGCAGAGCCCAAGCGCTCGACCAGCGTGCGCGAGATGATGCGCGATGACATCAAGGAAATGGGCGGCCTGTCAGAGCAGGAGATGCGCGAGCTTTATATGTCGCTCCTGGGCGAGCTCAAGGAAGCGGCGCCCGATGAACTTGAGCAATGGGCGGCCACCAATGCCGAGCGCATCCGCAAGCTCCCCATGGGCTGGCAGGGCACGCTCAAGCGCAATATCGAAAAGCGCCGGCCTACGGTCGTCATCGAGCCGCCGCACGACATGGAAACCGGCGAGATAATCAACGATACAGTTCGGGTCGTATGGGAAGAGAACGGCGAGCGCCCGGCGACCGTGGATGACTTTGGCATCCCGGAAGCACTCAAGCGGTTTACAGCCACCGAAGAGGCTACATGGTTCGAGTTCGTTCAGTCAGCCGTTGCTTCGACTAAAGACCGAACCTCGCTAGTCAATCTGCGGGTGTCGGCCCTCAATCCTGAAGTGCGCCGCAAGGTGTCAACAAAGGTATGGGGAAATGCGAATGCCGCCTTTGAGCAAAGGCTGCAGGCGCTCTCATGAGCGAGACCTGGGCAGAGCACTTCAGGCTGGTCGCCAAGGATTGGGTCGCGAAGGATGCGGCTGCAAGCATCCTGGAGGAAACAAAGTCGGCCGTGCTCGCCCAGATGATGATTTCGCAAGGCGACATGCCGGTTTCTCGCGCTGAGATGCAAGTCAAAGCCTCGCCAGAATGGAAGGACCACATTCTACAGATGGTTCAGGCGCGGGAGGCTGCCAACCTGGCCAAGGTCAAGCTGGAATACATGCGGATGAAGTTTTCTGAATGGCAATCGCGTGAGGCAACAGCTCGAGCTGAGCGGAGAGTGGCGTGAGACAGGAATTTCCCAAGCGGGTCAAGCTCGATGCATTCCAACGCGCGAATGGACGTTGCGAGAAATGCACCGCTCCGCTGTTTCCCGGTCGCTATCGATACGACCACATCAAGCCAGATGCCTTCGGTGGCGAGCCGACATTGGAGAACTGTCAGGTCATTTGCTTGAACTGCGATGCACCGAAAACCTATGGCGAGGACATTCCGGCTATCGCAAAGAGTAACCGAGTGCGCAATCGCCATCTCGGAATCAGACGGACGGCTTCGCGTCCTCTGGCCGGCACCAAAGCCAGCGGATGGAAGCGCAAAATGAATGGAGCGATTGAGCGTCGATGAAACGGGGAGGCACCCATGCATTCGACCGATATCAAGCCGGGAGAAATCTACCGGCTGCGTCCAAACTACCGCGGTCCAATCACTCTCATGCGAGTCATTCGTGTAAATCCAGATGCGCCGTATCGCGGAGGTTCTGTAATGGCTTCGCCCATCCGGGACAACGGCACGCTGAAAGCACCGGAGACATTCTCGGGCTATTACTTTGCGCAGCGTATCAATGATGTGATGCGCGGTGATCGATTAATAGCGCGCTGACAACAAGGATGCGGCGAATAGCATGAGACATCAACACAAACGCACTGAGAAGCTCTTGAAGGCGGTTGCTACAACCCGCAAGGGCACGATCAATCGCCGGATTATCATGGTCTTGGTCGACAACGGCAAGGAGTACAAACTTCATGCCACCAAGGGCTATCGCTGCACGCGAGCCTAACGGCAGCATTCGGGAATTCAGCGGCAAATAGGAGAACTGGAATGGTCGACAATCAGCACAAGCAAATCAAGGGCTACCGCGATCTGACGGAAGTCGAGATCGGCGCGATGAACGACTGCAAGCTAGTCGCCGTCGAGGTCGGAGTCCTCTGCGACAAGATTGCGAGCATGACCGGCGTCGATCAGCGCTGGGTCGCGATCGGCCGCACCGATCTGCAAAAGGGCTTCATGGCCCTCATCCGAGGCATTGCGCGGCCCGAGACGTTCTAACGGCCGCATTCGCGGACAGGGCGGCGGAATGAATGGGCCCGCTTTGGTATCTGACAAGGGATGGCGACAAGTCTTGCCTGGAACTCTATGAGCGTCACTACAGCTGCAACCGATACGCGGACGGCCGGACGAGAAGTCAGTTCGTCGGCCCCGGACAGGTCATCGCGCTCCGCACTGGAGACGCCGATGCGCTCTTTGTTTGGCGAAAGTACATCGACGACACTCAGCCAAAGCAGCACGGGGTCGAGTGCGCCGTGTTCCGAAACGAAGCGCCGGCCCGCTACAAAAGTTCCGAGCTTGTCCGGCAGGCTGACGCAATCGCTGATCACTGCTGGCCTAGTGAGAGGCATTACACCAAGGTCAATCCGTCAGCAGTCCGGAGCGCGAATCCTGGATATTGCTTTCTCCGGGCCGGCTGGCGGCGCTGTGGATACACCAAGGGCGGATTGCTCATCCTCGAGCGAACTTGAGACCGCCGCATCTGCGGAAGGGGCGGCCGAATGACTGAGCACACACCAGGGCCTTGGACCGTTGAAGAGTACGGGGACGACGATTGCCCGGCTCTCGTTATCCATCGGGACAGCGAAAATCGCGTCTGCTTTATGGCAACGCCTGGAAGCCACGGCGACCCCGCGAAGATCGAGGCCGATGCATACCTGATCGCCGCCGCGCCTGATCTGCTGAGGGCACTCCAAGACATGCTGGCGTGGGCTGGCACTCCGCAGGAGCAGGCAAGTCCATCCTGGATAATTGGCGCTTGCCAGCGGTCCCGTGACGCCATCGCCAAGGCAAAGGGGCGGCGAAATGAGTACTGAGCCGCTTCGAAAGGGCATCAACCTCGAAGAGATTGGGGAGGGATGGCTTGCGCTCGGGAGCGATGGCCAAGGGCTCGAGGTCTTCAAGGGCGATTTGATTGCCAAGCTCAATGCACCTACGCGCAAGGACCGAGTGGATACGGCTCATTTAGCCCGTCTCAACGGTACTGACTTTGTGCAGTGGTACGGACGAAAATCTGATGGTCGGTTCTGGCCGATAGGTCGGATTATGAGACTTACCGAAGTCGGAAAGGCCGCACTTTGTAAAGGACCGTCGGAATGAGAGACCCCTTAGTTGATCCGCGACCAGGAGATGTCGTGCGATCATCATATGCGACGATCGGAGAGCGTCATGTCACCGGAGTTTGGGACTGCGGAGTTAATTATTGGCGCGTCCTACCGACAGGCAAGCGATACCTGGGACATTGCCTCCCTGTGATTTGGCAGAAATGGTGCAGATCGCATCGGGCGACTGTGGTTCAGATCGCTTCTGATTGAGATGCGGCGGATTCACCATGATCATTGACGCGCTCTATAACCCACCTGTTCCGGACTGGAACGAACTTTCAAATGAGGACAAGGCCGCCATCCAAGAGGCATGGGAGATTCATTCTTGCCCCCACTCTTGCGGCGGCGAGGTGCTTTATGTCTACGAAGCAATTCGAGATGCGCTAAAGGCTCGCGAGCAGCGCGTGTTCGAGGCGACGATGGCGGGACCGCCGCCTCCTTCTGCAATGCGGAACTCCGAATGACCGATCTTTTAACCATGGATGATGTGGCCAGCCGGCTTCACAAGAGCCGCCGATGGTTGCAAGCTTGGCTTCGTGACCGGCCGATCGGGAGGCTGGCCGGGCGCACCCGCCTATTCACGCCCATGGATTTGGCCCAGATCATCCAGGAGCTGCCATGCCCCTTAAGCTCGTCGCGCCGCGCGAAGGCAAGAGCCCGAACTGGACGATCCGCGGCACCTACCTCGGGCGGTACGTTAACCGAAGCTCTGGCGCTGGCAAGCGAGCGGTCGCCGTCCAAGTCCTCAAGCAGATCGAGCGAGAGATCGAGCGTGGTGAGTTTTCCGAACCGGGCGAGCCGACCTTCGCGAGCGCAGCCGCGGCCTACATGAGGGCCGGCGGCGAGCGCACGTACCTCAAGAAACTATTGGTGCATTTCGGTGAAACGCCACTCAGCAAGATTGATCAGAGTGCAATCGATTCAGCAGCAGCTTGCCTCTATCCGAGTGCGACTCCTGCCACTCGCAATCGGTCTGTCTATACCCCCATTTGCGCAGTCCTGCGTGGCGCGGGCATTAGACTCGATCTCCGTCGCCCTAGAGGAGCTGCGGGTAACAAGGCGACTTCTTGGCTATGGCCAGAACAAGCCGAGGCGATCTTCGCGGAAGCGGGAAAGCTCGACAAGGAGTTCGCCGTCCTCCTGATCGTGCTCTGCTATACGGGCATGAGGCTATCGGAAGCACTCGGACTGACCTGGAACGATGTGAGGTTGCAAGATGGATTCGCCTACGTACCTGAGACGAAAAACGAGGAGCCTCGCGCTGTGTTTCTTCCGCCAGTGGCCGTGGCTGCGATGGGAAATATCTCGAACGATAGAAGCGGGCGAATTTTCCCATTCGCTAAAGGGGGCCATATTTATTCACTTCTCCGTGCTGCGGCGTTCAAAGCAGGTGTCGATCTGCCCGAGCGCAGTGCCTTCCACATCTTCCGACACACCTACGCCACCTGGATGCGCCGATACGCCGGCCTCGATGAAAAGGGCCTGATGGCAACGGGCGCTTGGAAGGATCGAAAGTCTGTGGACCGCTACACGCACACGGTCGTTTCGGAAGAGGCGCGGAAGGCCGCGCTGCTGCCGACCCCGCGTGGAAAATCGGTGGCATAGGTCGAAAACAATGGAATTCCATTGCAATTACAATGTCGCGCACCCCCTTGGTAAGGGGGAGGTCGTAAGTTCAATCCTTACCGGCAGCACCATGAGAGCCCGATTTTACGAGGCTTTCTACGCTCTCTATCCAGAAGCATCGCGCAGCTACGCGCGAACGGACACGGAACCGCGCAAGTCCACCGGTGGCAAATCGGTGGACTCTGTTCACGGGAGGTTCGCGTGACCAACCGAGAAATCCGGCAGGTTCAATGCGAACTGCTCGCGTGGCTCGAACATCAGCCGCGCGCCGTCAGCGGCATCGGCGGTGTGGTCGCCATCGGGCTCGATAACGCGATGCGGTTCGGGACAACGCCGGCAACGCTTTGGTTGCTTGCCGGTGACGTTGAGCGGCTGGCCAGCGCCGCCTCTGATGAGGATAAGTCAGGTCATTGATATCATTGAGATGAGGGCGAATAGGATGGACAGAATAGGCATCATCGTTTTTTACATTCCGTCGTGGAGACTCAAGGCGTGGATTGCCCGATTGATCGGCAAGCCTGTGCCCGGAGGATGGACAATCGGAACTCGCGTCATGATCTTTGACCCGTTGGTTGACGATTGAGCGCCTATCGGTCGGGTGCGGCGAATAGGAAGATCAATGCGCGGGTATGCTGCGATAGGCTTAATCGGCCCGAAGATCGAGGCCAACGTCGGCGGCGCGCTTCGAGCGGTAGCCTGCTATGGGGCGTCCTTAATCGTTCTGGAAGCCCCTCGCTTTGAGCACCGCTCGACCAATGTCACTAAGACGCAGCGGCACATCCCGATGATCGTGGGCGCTATCTGCGAGCACCGCCCCTACGATTGCCCTTTGGTCGTAGTGGAGATTGTCGATGGCGCCAGACCTCTTCCCGGATTCATCCACCCTGAGCGAGCAATCTACGTGTTCGGCCCGGAAGACGGATCGGTGCCTCGCCGCATATTGCAGCGGGCGCAGCACGTCGTTTCCATCCCGACGCGCTACTGCATGAACCTCGCCGCAACAGTCAACGTGGTTCTGTACGACCGACTGTCGAAGCAATCGGCAGCATTTCAGTAGTCAGCGGCGAATAGAAGTGGGGTCACCAAGATGTCTGACCAATTTGTAGTGCATCGCCTGCGTTCGAAGCCCATCGAATATACGGTCAAGATCAGGCATTTCGTCGCCGCCGGAGAATGGCAGATTGGTGTGACTGTGCTCGACATCGCTGATGATGACTCCGAGCAGAGATGTCGGGTGGCGGCCGATCTTCGCTGCGCCGCAGAGATTTTGGAGGGAAATAAATGTGGCGAGACATGCTGAATGATCCACCGCCGATAGGCGAAATGGTCTGGCTCTGGTCCGGGTGTTGGCGTCACGCCTTCCCAGGCTGCCGCGTAGGCGAGATCGGGGAATGCTGCGTCGACACCTGTGAGCCGGAGGCGAAGGGATGGAAATGTTTTGCATCCCATTGGATGCCGCTTCCAATCCCGCCGGACGCTTTGTAAGCGACGCCTCTCAGTAGATCAGCGGCGAAAACGGAGGCGGTATATGGAAAGGTTAATCAGGCAGATCGAGGCGACGACCGGCCCGGATCGCTTCTTGGATGGCCAGATTGCGACAGCGGTTGATTTGCCCGTTCCGCGTGATCCGGTTGGGTGGCCCCCGGCGTTCACCGCGTCCGTAGATGCCGCTGTGACACTTGTCCCGTCAGATCGGAGTTGGGAGTTGCGCAGCGCTATCCCGGGCTGCGCGGATGACTGCTGCGAAGCCGAATGCAGGTCGTGGGATGACGATCATTCTATATCGCAGGACTGTTCATCCGGGAGAGGCGCTACGCCAGCGTTGGCGCTGTGTGCTGCCGCCTTAAAAGCGATCGAGTGGGACCGCAGTCAGGGCTGACGAACCGCCGCATCCATCACATAGGCAACGGAATGAGCGAATGGCAGCCGATGAAAACCGCCCCCCACGATCGAACGATCTGGGTCTATTCCGCGACGGATTGCAGCGATTGGGTAAAGCCACGACTTGCTACGTGGCAAACGCCAGTGGGCTATCCGGGGGAATTCTGTGAGGAAGGGAGCGACTGCACCCTGCATGAACCGAAATGCTGGTGCGAGGCTATCATCCCAAAGTCGCCAACCGCCGCAGATATCAAAGAACCGGCCGCTCCCGGTGAGAAGGCGGAGAACTCGAAATGACCATGACCCGCGCGTGCCCAACGCCCCACGAATGCTCAGTAGTTCTTGATCTGCAGGCCGAGCTCGAGCGGCTGCAGGAGCTTCTGCGCGGCGTGGGAGCCAACCGCTATTGGGAAGGCCGCTGGCGGGACGAGAAGGCCGATAATGAGCGCCTAGCGGCAGCTCTCGAAGAGATCAGCCGCGAATATCCGTCGCCTAGCCGGTTCAGAGCCGGCAATATGGCACGCGCCGCCCTTGAGCAGAAGGCGGACAAATAATGCACTGGACCAATGGAGAGCACGCCGCAGACCTTCGTCACGCCGTTAAGGCGGAGCGGGAGCAGTGTGCAGTCAAGATCGAGCGGCTGACCAAACTACTCAAAGATGCGGCCGAATATCTCACATCGTCTTATTGTGACGAAGGCTATTGGATCGACACTGGCGCAATGGAAATCGTCAAAGCAGTGGATGCTCTTGGGCAGAAGGCGGACAAATGAACATCGACGATCACCCCCTGCGATATGCGAAGATTACCGACGCCATAGAGGCGATCCTATTCAGGAGGTCTCTAGAGAAAAGATTAGGCGGTTATGTTCTCGAAACCGCCATCGAGATTGCCGAGTCCATAGTTGGGACGCAACGCGACGCCCTTGGGCAAGATGCGGAGGACCGGAAGTGATCTACGAACTACGCGCTAAGCCGATACCGACCAGTCCCACGCTGCTTGCCGCCCTTGAGAGGGCAAAAAACCATGTGATGACGGCAGAGGAAAAGGGCGCCCAGCGAAAGTCATGGGTGATCGGGGAATTTATGCTCGAGCACCCCGAGGCGACTCGCGAATATGCGGAAGAGATTTACGCGAAGGTCACCGGGGTCTGAATCAGCAGCAGACAAGAGAGAGGCGGCGAAATGATGGAAGTCTACGTTTGCACCGACCATGACGGGCACTTCCCGGTCGGGGTTTGCTCCGTGGTGGTCGCCCATTCCGAGGCAGAGGCCCGCGGCTTGCTCAAAGCCGAGCTGCATAAGCTTGTCCTGGACGAGAACAAGCCATTCACCTTGCGGCGGCTAAGCCTAGAGTCGCCCAAGGCCTTCGTGCTGTTGGACGGGGATTATTGAATCGGCCGCTGTTGCCTAAGCTGCATCCTTCCGCAGAAGCTCTTTCAAGTCCTTCTGTAGCTCATCGAATCGTCTACCCTGCGCCATCATGCGCTCGTCCATGACGTTCATGCGCCCGCTATGATCGGCCAAGGTAATCAGCACCTTCTGCAGTTCCTTGATCTCGTTCGTCTGGCCGGTCATGACATCCTGCATGGCGGTCACCTGGGTCTTGAGGACTTTGGTATCAGCTTTGATAGCCCATACGAAGCCAATGAAACTGATCAGGGTCACCCCGATGGTGATCCAGTGTCCCATATCTAACATCGGGGTGACCTATCTTGTTCCAGAGATCAAAAGCCAAAGTGCCGGTTGATGCTCAGGCGGAACTCGTTGTCACCGGTCTGTGCGGTCGGAATGCCGGCCACGTTGCCCGATGTGCCGCCCTGGTTATAGCTGTAGTGCAGGATGTCGGCATTGAGCGTGACGTTTGTCGCCAGCAATGCCTCGACACCAGCGCCAGAGACAAGCGCCGGCTGGCTATGCCGCCATTCCTCGCCCACCACGATATAGGGGGTCATCAGCGATGCAAGGAACTGCTGCGGCAGGGTCGGCGCAGCACTGCCGGTCGTGGCAGCACCGAACGCAGAGGCCAGCGAATACCCGAGCCGCGCCTTGACGCCGTAGGTCAGCCGGTCGCGGAAGTTGGTCGGCACGCCTACCGTGGTCTGCGCATTGAGCGACATATCGGTGTCGAGGTCGGCAAGGATGGCCGCGTACCATTGGCCGTTCCAGAACTCATAGCCGACCTGGCCGCCGATCCCGAGGCCGTTCTGCGCCAGTCCGGTAAGGCCGGTGCCGACGATATCGAAGTTGCCGCCCGCGTTCGCGATGTTCGCACCGACGAAGAAGCCGGTGCAGCTCGTGACGGTGCAGGGCGTGGACCGCGTATAGACCGGCGCCTTGACCGCCATGGGCGACACATCAGCCGCCGAGCTCGGGGAGGCTAATCCAAGTAGGATCGCCACCAGAAACATGCCACCGACCACCTTTGCGGTCTCGGGCACTTTCTTCATGTCCCAATGATTGTATACGGCAAACACGATGCCGACCAATCCGCTCAAGAATGCCGTCATGTCACCGGCAGAGAAACCATACTTGGCCACGACCGGCGCGAGCATAGCGACAGTCGGGCCGACAAGATTCATCATTTCGTCCTTGTTCATAGATCGTCCCTTTTGTTGATCAGCCGCCAACGCCAAGGTCGCAGCCGAAGTGCCAAAAAAAATGAACCATCAAGCCGCCGAAGAACATTCCCCAAAGGCCGATGCTCAGCGGCCATTTGGCCCCGGCCGTTGCAATCGTGCGCGATAGTGTCCACTGCCGATCTGGGTGCTTGAGCGCGTAGGTTTCAATCAGTGTGAAGCTACCGATTGCGAGCGGAAACCAAACTGCAAGCCACATCCAGGTCAGACTCATGACGGCACCGCCATCTTGAGTGCTGCAGCCTGAATACGTGCGCTTCTCGCCAGCCAGTCGCGACCGAAGTATTTGAAGCCATTCAGGCCGCGGTAGACTTCCTCGCGCCGGTTCGTGAATGCGCGGATGACCAGCGGCACGCCGCGGATGGCCGCTACGGCGGCGGTGGTCGCCGGTCCCCAATCGCCATCGTTCTGTAAGCTAAGGGCGACCTGCAGGATGCGGACTGCCTCAGTTGCGCCTTCGTTCACCGAAGCATCGAAAAAGCACAGGTCAAGCCCGGTCGGCAGTCTTGGACAGTGAGGCAGCCAATAGTTCGTCTCGTAAATCTCGTGGCCTTCGTCCTGCGTGAGCTGGCGCACGTCGCGCACCGGATCGCCACAGTAGCGGCGATAGGCGTCATACTCGCGCTGAATGATGCCGCACATGGTCTCCCCGCCAGGGTCGTGCGCGTCATTGGAAAAGTTCTTCGGATTGCTCCAGTCAGTCGGGCAAGGGCATTCCTCGGCCAGCGTGAACGGCAAGCAGATGTCAAAGCGGTCGGTCATGCGCCCACCTTTGGAATGAGGCAGTAGATGCGGCCACCAGAGCCGATGAACAGGATGTATTTGTCGAGCGGGTTGCCGTACTTGGCCTGCAGCTTGGAGCGCGGCACGTCGATTTCTGTGCCGTTCGGAATGATGTCCTTGCCATCGATAATCTTGGTGGCAATCGAGCCATCGGGATTGTCGCCAGTCAGTTCAACCTCAAATGCGTCGGCCTCGCCGCAGCATGACTGATATGGATTCTCCGGCTGCATGACGGATTGGAACCATTGCCGGATTTCCGCAGGTTCATCCGCCCATTGCGGGCTGGGGCGCGCAAGCGCCGCCGTGGCGGCAAGCGCCGCTAAAGCGCAAATTATTGATTTCATCAGATTATCCGCAGGATAAATGGGAGCGTCATGGCGGGAGAAAGTATAGGATAGCTTGAACCTGATCCCGCGGACAGCGTGGAAGTTATACTATTTCCACCTGGGTTTGCGGTTACGTCGTTTACCACCACCGTACCGCCGGTGGCGCTGATATTGCCTTGAGTCGTTTTATTGATACCGAATGTGTGGGTATGCGAAATCAAGGCGCTTGAAGATTGCGCGCCGCCCGTCCCGCCTCGCACTGTTCCATCGAAGTTGCCGCCCGCGCTGGTAATGCGATTGGCGGCCGAGCCGCCCATATTATCAAGGCCAAAAATAGCGCGACCGCGAAGGTCAGGCAGAAAGAAATTGCCGCCGGTGTCAGTGCCAAATGCGTTATTCCCAACGATGGCGTATAGCACTGAATATGTGGTCGTAGAAATTTGCTGACCATAACACAAAGCAAATGAACTGTTGGGCGCTGTCGATCCGGTATAAGGCAATATGGTCCCGACAGGAACGGTGGTAGGGCTTATATAAAAGCCTTGCAGATAGAACGCGCCATCGGAATTGTTGTAGGTCACAACATATGGCGTCCCGGCAACCAGAGTTCCCGAAGGAATTTCAACGCTTGGAGCTGAGCGAATTGGCTTTGCAGTCAGACTATCGACCGCCAACGTGACCGATGGCGAACCAGCACCGTTCGTGTTGTTCGGGACGAACGCAATCATGGCGTTATTCATGTGCGCCAAAGTGTCGAAGCCCTGATTTGATGTCAGGGTATAGGCAATCGACGTTCCACCTGTCGTAATGGTGCCGGACACATCATCACGCCATTCGGCCGTGCGAGCCATCATGGCGCGGGCGCTGTCATTGACGGAGGATGGCGACTGGCCCTCGGCCCAGTTGATGGTGCCGTCTGCCGTCGCATTAGATGCGGGAGTTTTGGACCACGACCAGAAGGCCATCAGGACACCTGTTGACTTTGAAGGAAGGCATAAAGCTTGGAGAGGTCAGGCGGCGCTGGGCGCGAAGCCATCGGCATAGCGGGTGCCTGGGCAGGCGGAGCCGACATCTGACCGAAGAAGGAGCCCAGAGAAGCGGCTGGATTCGCCGGGGCTTGCTGGGGGGCACCGGACAGCCCGGCGGCGGAAGGCGTACCAGCGGCCATCTGTGCCCCGAATAGTGGCATGCCCTGCGGGGCCTGTGCGGGAGGTATGGCCTGGAATGGTGCCGTAGGCTGGCCGAACCATTGGGCCTCTTGCTGGCGGCGAGCCATCAGGCCCGGATTTTCCTGCCCTCCAGCCTTGTTATAATTGAGGAATAAGCCTTGAGCCTTGTTCCAGTCGCCGGCCTTGACCGCCTCTCCGAGACCTGAGTTCATCCAGCCCGGGCCGGCATTGAACGTCAGGGACGTGAGGGCGTTGCGCACCCCTGGCGGCATGTTCTGGACGCCTAGGGCATCCACCTGACCTTGCGCTTTGCCGAGTTCGGCGTTTAGTCTTGCCTCTGCAGTCGCCGGATCAATCGTTTCGTTCGGGGACTGAGCGCGCGTGCCATAGCCATTGGTGTACTGCTTGTAGTCCCAACTGGATTTCGGCGCGAAGCCCTCAAAGCCTTTGACGGCTGCGATTAGGCTAGGATCAAGGTCCATGGATCAGGCTCATCTTGATGGTCAAACCTACCGATTGATCGGCTGGCTTGCTGCGTCAGTGACCGGTTTTTTCGTTTACGGAATTTACTTGTGGCTGGAGCGCCGCCGCGAAGGAAAGACCCTAGCGGGCGAGGAGCGGCGGCTGATTCTGGAAGCTAGACGACGACAGCAAGAGGGCGCGGAGTAGGGCTGGCGGCAATTGCGTGGCTTGCGTTGCCTGTGTCGGCAATGCAGCGGACGACGCAGAAGCTTGCCGTTGCGCATAGAGTGGCGATTGCGATCGGATGATATTGCCGAGCTTATCGACTTCTGACGCTGTAATACCCTCCCCGATCTTCTTTGCGATGTGCGCGCCGATCGCAAGTGGAATAGTTGCCCCTCCCGTTCCGAGCGCTGCGCCCAAATGGATACCCATATTAACGGGGCCGCTTGGCGCAAACCGCCCAAGCTGGCGCGTCACGTTTCCGATAGGACTGCCGGTGACGACCTGGTTAAGCTGGTCGAGCGCTTCCGGCGAGAAGCCGCTGGCACCGGCGGCATTGTTCTTGAGCAACGGGCGAAATGCCTGACGCGTCGCGTTGTTGATGTTGCCGCCGCCATAGGTCGAAGCCGCCTGCAATTCGGCATTGGCGGCCTTAGTATCGACTAAGCTGGATTGCTTGTATGCCTTATAGTTGGCCCGCGCCTCTTGCAGGATGGAATTTGCCTTCGTGGCATCGCCAGCCAAAAGATCAGCCTGATTGAGATTGGGCAGGAACTCATCAATATGCGAAATCGCCCGCTGTGCTGCGGCGGCCTCAGCAGTTGGCTGGCCTATGGCGTCTTTTTCCTTCGCAAGATTGCCGAGCGCCTGACGAGCCGTATCGATGTCAGCCACCTTGACAGAGTCGACGCCAGGCGGAACGCGCAAATCGCGGATTTCGCCGAACGTATCTCCCGCGCTCTTGGCCGTCGGCCGGAAGCCACGTTGCAGAAGATCATTCTCTATCCCAGCCGCGAGATTGGTCACGGCCGCTGGCTTGATGGCGACTGCAGCAACATCAGGTGATTTGTAACCAGCCTGTGCCGCAGATTTGAGTTCGGCCGCAGTCGGCACTGCGCCGCGCTCTACTGCATTGGGAGTGCTGCTTCCGAGCCCAGAAGGAAGGCCGCCGGCCAGTCCTCCGATGATGCGGCCAGGCACGCCGCCAAGCTGTCCACCGATTTCGGAGCCCAGGCCAGACCCGACTATGCCTGCGACTTGCCTCATGCCGGGAGGGCCGATCCAGCTTGCCGGATTTCCAAGCGCTTCGCCGATCGCGCGCCCATAGGTGCCATTCTTTGGCAACTCGCCTGTGACGTTCTTTTCGAGCAATTGCGCGGCTTCTTCCGGCTGTGGACCAGTGATTGGCTGACCCATCTCAGTCTGCGCCGCATCGCCGATACGGCTTGCAGCGGTTGCAAAGCCCTGCACCAAACCCCCGGGAATGGACTTAATCTGATCCATGAAGCTTGGCGATTGTGGCGCATAATTCGACCACGGACCTACCGAGCTGGCAGGCGCATAGTTTTCCCAAGGGCCACTCATTGCACGGATACCCAGCTTTTCGGATTGGATGGATCGCCACCAAGGAAACGATGTCCTTGCTCAACTGTACCGACTGCCGGGGCTGGCTTAGTCGCCTGAGTGGGGCTAGAAGTCGAGCCATTAGCTTGTCCGCGCAGTTTCGCAATATTGGCATCAATCTTATCGAGCGCTGCCTTAGTCTGCGGATCGACAAGCGGATAGATGCCCTCGCCCGACTTGCCATAAACCTGGTCGCGCTGGTTCTGCAACGAGTTCAGCTTGTCGAGCACCATGGAGCGCGTAGTTTCCAGACCGGAAGCCGAAGCTTCCGGCGGATTGTTCGTGCTGAACCGAGAAGCCGTCGCTTCACGTTCCCGCTCACCGCCGCCAGTAGCTCCTGAATAGAGCTTGCCGATTTCGCCTGATGCATTCTGTGCAGCGATGTTCACGGCGTTCTTTGCGCCGCTCATATTGGCGCTGCTGTTCGCCACGGCGTTATAGCCATTGGCGAGATAGCCAGAGCCGGGAATCGAAGAGATCGCGCTGAGATTTGAGTTGTGCAGGTCGACGAGATGGTCGGAAAGTTCAGCCAGATGTTGCAGTGACGTGTTCAAAAGCTGCTTCTGTCCGCCAGCCGAGTTCGGCGTGGTCTCAGCCATTTGTGTGGCAAATTTGACGCGCTCAGGAATTTTCGTCTGGTCGAAAGTCGGATCGACCTCCTGGGCCAAGCGGATGGTCAGGTCGCGTGCCGCCCCTCTCATGCTGAGATTGGCAGGAACGGCCCTGCCTTGGATCATCGCGGCAACGCCCTCCTGTAGGCTGGGGGGCAGCATTTGGATCAGGTCTTGCTGCGATGCGCCCTTCTGACGGGCATCAGATATCTGATTAAAGAGCTGATCCGAGGTCGTGCCGCCTCCAGGAGTGCCGCCCGAAGGCGAAATTGCCGTGAGCTCGCCCGTAATCGGATTGTATGTCGCCGGGCGCTTCATGCCGGTGAGAGGATCGGTGCCCAGATCCGTGAGTTGCTGCCGCGCATAAAGGCTCGGCGCAACCGCCTTGAGGACTTCCGGGTTAAGGGCAGCTGCTCGAGCGACCGGCTCGGGCAAGCCAGCACCCTGCAAGGCCTGATAGGTGCCCTGGAGGGCATTCATCTGCATCTGCCGCTGATAGTCCATCTGGCCGCCTTGGGCCATTCCACCGACGCCGCGCTGCAGGCCACCGGAGGCTATGCCAGCGCCTAACCCAGCAAGAGCGTTCTGATGCTGGCCGATGAAGTTGTGCAGGCCATTAAGAAAGCCGCTGCCGTCCGAGTTGCCAAACATGCCAGCAAGCGTGGCAGAGCCGGGAGCCATGGAGGGCAGCCCAGGCGGCTGACTCATGGGTGGGGCGCTCTGGGGTGCTGGGGCGCCTTGTGGCGGGATCATTCCCTGCGCCATGGCATCAGCCCCAGGAGGGGGCATAGGCGGCAGGCTGCCACTCATGCCCGTGGGGGTGCTGATCATATTGGCCAAGCGGGCGAGCAGCCCCATTTGCGGGGCGCCCGAGGCCATCGCATTCGGAAACATGGAGGGATCGAAGAAACCGGCCATTGTGTTTCCTCAGAAGAACAGGCTTGCGCCGGTCAGGCCCAATCCGGCCAATTGCTGCCACATGGGAGTTTGCGTCTGCTGGGTTGCCGTCCCGGAGTTCTGCCCACCGAGCGCAGCTATGGGCGTCAGCAGGCTTTCCGCCGAGCCCATGTTCGCGAATGGCAAGTTCTGCTGGAGATTGGCAGCCTGCAATTGCGCCATGCCAGGCGCAGCAGCCAGCCCAGGTATCTGGCCAGCAAGCCCAGCCCCAGCCAGCATGTTCTGATTGCCAAGCTGATTGAAGCCCGTAAGGCCTTGTGCCGTTCCTGCCCCGGCCCCAAAGAGCGAGTTAGAGGCATTCATCAGGTTGCCGGCGTTGGCGTTGTACTGATTGGAAATCAACTGCCCTTCGCCCTGCGATAGGCCTTGCGCTAGGGCCTGCGTATTGCCGGGCGAGAGATCGCGCCCAGCTGCGGCGAAGCGGTCGTTAACCTGGTTGCCGATCTGGTTATTGAGCGCGCCCAGGGCATTCGAAAAGCCCGGCGTATTCATCGGATTGAGATTGGCAGGATTGGTCAGAGGCGAAAGAGAGTTCTGCAGGTTGCCATAAGCGCCTTGCAAAAGGCCGGCCTGATTGTTGGCGCCCCCGCCGCCGAGCAGATTGCCAGCCGCATTGCCGGCCTGACCACTGAAGTTCGATAGGCCTTGGAGACTGCCTAACAGGGAATTAGTAGCGCCTGCTTGGTTTGGCGAAACGCTTGTCCCGACGTTACCTATATTGCCCAGCAGGCTTTGAAGCTGCGGGACAGCAGGTGCCCATGGCGAGGATTGGGCTTGCGTTTGGGTAGTGGTCGTCGGTCCAGAGCCCATTATAAGGCCTTTTCAAGTTTGACTTGTACGAGCTTGTAGTCGGGGAACTCGCGGCCCCATCCGCGCCGTCCCCAAATCTGAACGGACGAGCAGCCCTCTTCCTTCGCGAAGTCCTCGATTGACTTGATATACGGAAGCCATCGTTTCTTTTCGTGCCCAGCACATGCCCAGATGCAACAGAACTTCCGGCCAAGCTCGATGTGCAGTCCGACAACGGCTGATGCGAGGATGAGCGTCTTTGAGGTCGGTTCCGGGTCGGCTTCCATCACAATCCAGAGAAGCTTTTCACCGGCTAATGTCGACTTCTCGATATCGACAAAATCCCCCCCGCCGTTCTGCATTGCAGTTCGCAATTGCCCGGCGACCATCGGCCATATTTTCGAGACATGAGCCGGGTCAACGCAGATGCAGTGCAGCATCAGGCTATCCGAAATGCCGTCAGTGTTGAGTCGGCACTGAGGCCGGATATATTGAATTTGATTTTTCCGTTAGTCGAGGTTTCATCTCTAACGTCTATTCGTAGTCCTCCTGCAGGAGAAGCTATGAATCCGCTCACGGAAATTGACAATGTGTCGTTTGCCCCCGTCGTGAAGCTCGCAGCACTGTCAATTATGGTAGTGCCATCCCATAGCTTGACGAACATTCCGGCCACGCCAGCACTATCGAGAACGCAGACCGTGCCAGATGCAAACCATGTTCCGGCCGTTCCCTGCGAAACTGATGGGCCGGTAAAATAGTTTCCCGTATTGCTAAGGTTGACATCGGCAGTAATTGAGTTCGCAATCGGGCTTGCTGATATTGTCGTTGGCGCTCCTGTCACGCTGGCATAATCAACCTGCGCAAACGTCGCGTCGTTGCGAAGAAATGTATTCGTCATCCCATCACCAGAAAGACGAATGTTCTATCCACGCGCGCGTTGCTGGCATGCGTAATGACGAATTGCCCATTCCCGGCGACTATCGATGTGGTCGCCATGTCGTTTGCCGCGTGCTGTGTGACAGGATTAGAACCTACCCACGAGGTCGCCGCACAGGTCGGCGCGATGACGGTCGTACTGGTCGTGCTGGCCGACAACGTGGCCGTCACAGTCGAATTGATGCGGCCAGCCTGCGCATTGCGGATAGCCTGATTGATGCGGTCCGGCCTTGTCTCGGCTATGGCCAGCGGCGGCGTGCTCATTGCTTGCCGTCCCGCACCATTTCAGGCCGCAGACCAGTGGCATAAGTCCAGCTCGAACCGGCCGGGATAGTCAGCAGTCCCCTTGCCAAGCGGGTTGATACGTTCATCTTGACATTGCCGAGGCTGTCGACGGTTGCCGGTGAGGTAGCCACCGGAGTATTTTGCAGCCGTTCCCTGATCAGGAGCGATACGCTCGCCGTGCTGGCATCCGTGATGGGACGCACATTCTGCACCCGCATTCGATAGGAAGCGTCAAGTTCCTGCTCGCCCGTCTGCAGTGTCGCTTGCAGGTTAGAGCCGGCCAGGAAGCCGATAACATGGCTGCTGTTCGCCACGGCCATAGTGGCCAGCGGAGAAGTCGAGAAGCTATCGAGTGAGAGCGTCAGTGCATCGATTGCTCCGCCGATTGCCCCGCCACTGATGTAGTTATTTGTGAATGTCGAGCCCGTCAGGGTGATGTGCGTGGTGTCGTTGATGACGAATGGCCAGTTGCCATTTGCCTCTGTCGTCCCCGTAACACCATACACCTCGACGGAGTTCTCATTGTTCAGGTTCGTCAAGCCAGAAGTCACGCCGCTGATGGTGAGCTTGATGGCGCCTCCACTTCCGCTCACGGCCCCGCTGATCGTGATGACGCCCGGTGCCTGCTTGTCCAAGCTCTCCAGCGTTATGCCTGGCGTCGCCAGCGACGAGATATATTCCCCGCTCAAGCTCGCCAGTGTCGCGCGCTGTAGCTGCCAATCGTAGAGGATGGCCGAATCAAAGAAGCCCTGCGCGCCAGCCTGCGACTTGAATACCCAGATGATGCGTGGCGATTTCGGGTCTGCAGCGCCTATGCAATATTGCAGATTTCCAGCGTCGACATTGTTGAAAAAGAATCGGTCAAATTTCTCTTTGCCGATGGGCGTAGGAACGCCACCAGGCGGGATCATCCTGAAACCCTGCGTCGATATGAAGAAGACCGACCCGCCCGCCTTGATAGCGCTCTGGGGCGCGAAGATGCCTTCCTGCTCCGATATCTTGTAGAAATCGAAAACCTCCGGGCTGCCCGGATTGAAGATCATGGACCGGCAAGCCGAGTCCTGAAAGACAATCCCATATTGATCGCCACCCGTCACGCCACGGACCAGTCCCCCATCCGCCATGTCCTGGAAGTTAGATTGCGCCGTGACGTTATCCCAACTGGTCGACGCATTGACGTTGTTCAAGCCCGACCATTGCACTCGATAGGCTTGGCTCAGCAGTCCCGAGAGGACCAGGAAGCGGTTGATAACCGACACATAGGAGGCTTGAGGGGGTGACCCCGCAGCATTCGCAAATGCGGTCGGCGAAGTCAGGTCGAAAACCTGCAAGACGGCGTTCTGTTGCGTTGCAAAGACCAGATTGTTGAATTGCACGAAGCTCCAATTGAAGCCACTCGACAGAGCCGAATAGGTGCTGGACCCCAGGCTCACATCGCTCCATGACAAATCCGTATTGTTGAGCTTGTAAAGCTTGGTCGAGGTTCCCGCGATGATGAGGATCGACCCATCAGCATTGCGACAATTGATGAAGCCTCGGCAAGTCGCCGGCAATGCCTGCGTCAATGCGGAAATGCCGGGAAATGGTCCATATCCATCACCCTGCGGGAGAGCGTTCGTTATGACTTGCGAGCTGGAGCCTTCATAATCGCTAACGTCCGGCTTCCATTCCGGGAATGGGATGATAGGCATCAGGGCGTCGGCCCTACGATGCGGACTGCAGTCGGGCCGCGCGCCTTCTTGTCGAGACGGTCGATTTCATCGAACAATTCATCCCGCCGCGTCTTCCAGAGCGGGATATCATCGGGATTGCGGGCATAGGCGGCAGCTTCCACAAGCGACCCGAACAGGTAAATATCGGGATATGCCGTCATCAGCCAGTTGGTCGTATTCGTGGCCGTGAGCGCAGGGATTTTCTGCCAGTATAGCAGCGTCAGCGGCGTCGGGTCTTGCGGCATCACCCGGATAGTCGATGCCTCGATCGAGAAGAAGGTAGGCAGATCAACCGGGCTGCTGGGATATTGGATGGTCAGCAGCGACGGTTCTTCATACTGCAAATCGCGCGCCGGATTGCCTTCCCAGGTCAGAGTGCGCCATGCGAGGAAATCGCTCGGCAATGGCACGTTGCCGACATCGGTGACAGTCCCGCCGCTCACATAGGCATTCGTAAAGACCGACGTAATCAGGTCGATATGGCCAGAATCGATAACAGCGATAGGCCAGCTTCCATTCGCCTCCGTGGTCCCCGTAACGCCAGCAACCACCACTTGGTCGCCATTGGTCATGCCGGCTGAAGGAACTGCCAAGCGGATATAATTCGCTGACCCATTGGAAGCCGCACCCGTGATGGTCGCGACTACACTCGGGATGAGGGTAGTAGCAATCTCCATCTGTCGAACACGCAAGCGGCGATTGGCCGTTGTCTCGAACAGCGTGATGAAGTCCGGGAAGATAGCAGCGATGTCCTGTCGCTGTAGCCAATTCCCCATCGAGACTAAGAGTGACGGCTGGTCAATAAGGCTCATTTATCGGTCAACCCGCAGAAACAGCCAATCATGATCCGCCAGCTTTTTCTTAATGAGCGCATTAAACTGCTCGTCAAAGAGCTTCATGCTCACGTTGCCTTTAGCCCATTCGTCCTGCAGCCATTGGTTCAGGACGTTATTGGGTATGCTGGCGATGTGACGGCCCCATTTCCCATTTTGCGGCTCGCTGGCGAGCTTCTTGTTATGCTCGATAATGTCCTCGGCATCCTGATAGGAGCGCACCAGAAGGTCGCGCCCCTCCATCTTCAAGGTGGTGAGGACATCCGTGCCGCTCATGGTCAGTCCGTATAGTCGTCGGTTTCGAGGATGGCCGCCTTGTCGCGCTTTGGAAGCTGACGCCGCGAATCCGCACGATGCGAGTTCGCCGTGGGGCCGCCATAGACATGATTGCCATCGCGATAGATCGTGCCTTCCTTCTTGGAGCCGGATTTGCCGTAGTCCATATCCTTGGCCATGGCGGATTACCCCTGCTCGCGGATGACGGCGAAGAAGTTGCCCCCGATGGACGAACCAGTCCCGCCCGAGGGCGTAAAGGTGATGGTATCGCCCTCGTTGACGTAGTTATTCGTAGAATTGATATTGAAGCCGGTATCGATGGCCGTAATGGCAGTGCCAGCTGCGAGCGAAAGCGCACCGCTGCCGATATCGCTACCGGCCGAGCCCCCAGCCGGCGTGATGATGCAGGAGGCGACAGTGGTCCCGGTCAAGGCGCCATTCGATGCCATGCCGGTGCGGACGATATGCCCCTTGACCGGAGCAACGCATACCGCAGGGACGGGCGTGCTGCCAATGCTGAGCGTGGCGGCAGAGACCACCCATTCATTATTGGGACGTACATTCGGGTAAGCCATGTTCGTTTCCTTTCAGGCTGTAATCCATTGTTTGACCGTTGCGCGGCTATCGCCTGACAAGGCCTTGTAGCCCCGGCCCCATTTCGTGGTTATCTCCAACCCATGAGCTGACAACTTGCGCCGCAGATGGCAGACAACCACTTTGACTGACGTGCCGATGTAATCGCCCTTGCATCGGGCGGCGATATTATCCTCGGAAAGCGTGGCGCCTTCCTGAGCATTGTAGAGCGCCAACAAGACATCGGCTTCCATTGGCGACAGGTTGACGGGCGCATTGAGGTCAATGCCGGGGCGCAATTGGCCTTCCAGCCACTTCACACGCTCACGAAGCTCATCGTTAAGTCTCCTGAGCTTCGTTATTTCGTCCTTATAGGTGGGATGCACAACGTAGGTGTAGCTCATGCCTGCTGCTCCATCCGGCCGTTGGCCTTCAGGGATGGAATACCTGATACAGACATGCCCTCGTTGAGAGCATCGACAAGCTTCCGTTCGAGCTTCGTCGTCGGCTTGAACTCGGGATTGACAACCGTCTTGTAGCCGTGGACCGGGCGCATATCGGTGCGCGCATCTTCCGGCCAAAGCTCATTGACCGCTGCCTCCGTCGAGAACAACAAATTGATAATGAAGTTGTTCGGTGCTTTTATTTTCTCGTGTTCCTGCAGCATGTGCGGCTTGGAGCCATCCGCGAAAAGCTGGAACACGTGATATCCATACTGCGCCATCCAGACGCGGAATGTCTTTTCCGTGCATCCTAGCTGCTTCAAGCCGAACTCGTGGAACTCGGTAATGATGAAGTCCGGCCGATGCTTGGCGAGCAGCTTTTTCGCCCCTTCCAAAATACGCTGCTCTGCGCCTTCGGTATCTATCTTGATAAGGCGCGGTTGCAGCTTTCTTTCCTTCACGACCTCCCAATCAAGGGTAGTCGCCAGCAATGTCCGCTTTTGAGGATCGGCCCGCGTTTTCTCATTGGTGGGATATTTGCCCGGATCCCAGGTCGCATTCCCACCAGAGCCATCGGCGCAGAGATAGAAATCAATCGAGCCGGTCTTGGACCATAGAGGTTCGTCTATAATCTCGATTGTCGATATGCCCTCGCAGGACTTGCGCAGTTCCGGCAACGCATTCTCACCAGGCTCGAAGGCCAACACCTTTCCGGTATCGCCCACGAGTTCGGCCGCTAGGAGCGTATGCATGCCGATATTGGCGCCCACATCAACGAACGTATCGCCGGGCCGTAAAATCTTGCGAATAGCGTGCGCTACGTCCGGTTCCTTGTGGTCGGCCAAGGTTGGGTTGGCAACCGTGGGAGACTTCAGCAGCCGCGCAACCGCAATCTGGTCGTGCATGTGGTTTACGGCAGCCATTACCCGCTTCATAACGCTCGACCAGTCGCCTACCTTGGTCTGACGGAACAGGCGCGTCTTGGGGTACCATGGCGTGTCGTCTCGCCCATGCAGCCAGCGCCAATCCGCAAACAGCGGAAGCATGATGAACGTCGGGATGCCCAGCGCGCTGGACAGGTGCGGGATGGCCGTACAGGATGAAATCACGAGGTCGAGGTTTTTGATAAGGGCGGCCGTATGCGTCCATTCCCCCTCGATGTCGGGGGACATATCCTTGACGATACGCTGTGCCCTGGCCTTCGCTATGTCAGCTGAGGCCGGCCCGACCTGGATGCTGTAGACCGTATTGCGAGGGTCGGAGGCGAGCGGCAGGAACTCACGGAACGGAATGGACCGGAGCTTATCGCCAGGGAACTGCTTGTTGCCCTGCCACGCAATGCCGATACGCAGGCCTTCGCCCGGCAACCGGCCTTCGCTATTGGCGACCGATAGCAAGCCTGGATCGGGCGGGATTGTCTGTGGCGTCACACCGAAGACCAGAGGCAGGCTTGCAAGGCAAATCTGATGGTCATATTTGGTGTCCGCACCATAGACCGTGGCGACCTCGCAAATCTGGCTGAAACCCTGGAACAGCAAGAGGAGCTGAGGCGTTACAAAGAATGTCACCTTGTCGGCGCGCTCGACTGCCATTTTGACGAAACGCGAGAACATGATGACATCGCCATGTCCCTGGTCGGGCCAGATGGCTAGATGCCCGGTCTTTTCGCCCTTCCACGTCGGCGCATTAGGCGGCTCGCCGGTCTTCGGAAGGATTTGCGCGCGATGCTCATAGAACGGAAGTCCGTTGGCAAAGTCGCCTGCCCGAAGATAAGCCGCGGCAAGATCAAAGCGACGTTGTCCATCCGTGGGTTGGAGATCATATGCCTTCTTGAAGCATGAGATGGCCTCGTCCATCTTGCCTTGGTTGGTCTTGACGACACCAAGCAACTGCCATGCGCCAGGAGACCTCTCATTTTCCTTCACAACGGCTGCGCAGATCGACTCGATTTCGTCGTACTCGCCGGCCTCGACCAAGATTGTCGCCAGATTGAGCGCGCAACCATGGTCCTTCGGATTGAGAGCAACTGCCCGGCGCAACATGGCAATGCCGGCATGGAGCGCATCGCCACTTAAGCTCGCCGCATCAATACCAACATTGTTGAGAGTAGCCGCCCTGGCTATGTCGAGGTCACTAATCTGCTTCATACGAATCCCTATCGTTGAAGTTTGAATGTCAAATGCTGGCATGAAAAAACCGGGCTGCTTTCACAGCCCGGAGTTGGGTCATCGCGATTGCGACAGACCGGGAGGAGACTTAGAAGTCCGCATTCAGGATGATGACGCCAGAATTTGTCGTCCGACCCTGCAAGAAGGCAGGACCGGCGCTATTGCCCGACGACAAGGTGGCCGCTGCGGTAACAGCCAAGGTCAGAGCGCCCGTGGTCGCACCGAGCAAGAGCGCTCCGGTGACCCCATGGGCAGTCTGCGCCTGGTCGTAGATGGCAAAGCCGCCCGCGGTGAAGGTCAACGTGGGCGCTTTGCGCATCGGGCTCGGCAACGGCACATGCACGATGGCAAGCGACGCTGCCGAGTAGCTCGCCGGGCCAATTGCGATACCCGCAGTCGGCTCGTTGATGACCTGCAGATAGCGGGTGGCGATATTGACCGTTTCCGCAATCTCCAAGTGCTCGTAGGGCGTCACGCCGCCGATCTCGAGCTGCGGACCGACAAACTGCAGGCTTTCATGAGTGCCCGCAGTCGTGCCGGCCGAAGCCGTATAGGCGAACGCAACGCCGAGCTCGGTCGCACTGGCCGGAACCGCGCCACTGCAAGCAGTGATGCGGGTCAAGGTCGTGGTCGGCGTGATGACGGCGGAAGCGACCGTGGTCATGCCCGACCAGGCACCCGAGAACATCTTGCCCGAGCTTTCATTGGTGCCCGTTCCGGCTAGGATATATGCCGTAAGGGTGCCACCGGACGCGCCCGCCACCCAGTTGGCGTCATTCATGATCCAGGTCGACAGATACACCGTCTGACCCTGCGCACGAATGGAATCGGGGGTTTCGATGACCTGCCCGATGCTCAAGCCAACCGTATGGGTGTCACCGACAGAACGGCCCCATTGATAGGATGCCGTAAAGCCAGCCGCCGCCGTATTCGACGCCTGGCCCGCAGTCCATACCAACGAGGTGCCAGAGTTCGCATTCCAACGATCGGCGGTCAGGACCGGAGTCGGGCCGTTGCCGTTGAATGACGTGCCGAGCTGCCACGGATTGATAGTGAAGTCCGTGCAGTCCAGCAGGTTGCGCGGCAATGCCGGATTGCCGAGGCCGTTGTTCTGCAGATATGTGACAAGCTGCGCCATCGTGGCCTTTTTGACGCGGTTGCTAACACCCGCATCAAACATGTCCACTTCGGAAGTCGACGTAACAGCAGCTATTGCGCCTTCTGCATCAATTTCATATTCGCTCATGTGGGTGTCTCCTTAGCTGGTCGTGTTGTCGAAGACGCCACCAGAGGCCTTCTCGTTGCGAGCCACCAATGTGTACTCGCTGAGGATTTCCTTGATGTCGGAGTCGCCAGTCTTGGCGATTGGGAAGGACACGAAGCGCCGGCCATTGAGATAGGCCACTGCCCACATGTCCATTTGCAGGGTGAACACGTCACGCGAGCGGGAGAAACGGTCAGGAGCAACGCGCAGCGTGCCGAAGTCCGATTCATAGACATCGACGGCCGCAACGATCTTCTTCTTGTCCGTATTCTCAATCGGGGTGGCTCGGCCGGTGAAGGTCGAGAACACCTGCTTGTTGAAACCGCCGGTCAGGATCACGTCCGGCTTGCCGCCAGCGTTCCAGATCGATTGCAGGACGGTCTTGAGGTTCGCCTCGGTGAACGCGCGCTGCGTGCCATCCGTGCGGGTGCCGGTGCCATCGGCGGCGGCCGGGTCGGAGCCCGTTGCGCCCTTGCTGGTATTGCTCTTGATCCATGACAGCAGAGAAGCCGTCTTGCGGGCGGTCGTATCGTTGCCGGAGTTCTTGGCCTGATTGACGCCGCAGAGAATGGTTTCCATGTCGCGCTTGAGCTCGAGGCCCTTCAGCATTTCCTGATAGGCCATTTCGTCATCGCGGCCGGCATGCTCGACCGCACGCTGAGTGCCGGTGACGCGCGGCGCCTTGCGTGAGATCTGAACGATGTTCCCGAGACGGACGGTCGAGGTCGTCGCATCGGCAATCACGTCATCACCTTCGAGTACCGCATTCGAGCCGTTGGCAGCGGCCAAAGCCTGGGTCTGCCATTCGTGGTTGACTGCCGATGCCTTCTCCTTCTCGATGCCCGACATGAAGGGGGTTTCGGTCGGGTCGATGCGGTAGATCACATCGGAGAGGTCTTCGCGGTTGCCAACCGCCTCATAGGTGGCAAACGTATTGGTAGGGAGTGCCATTGTGGGTCCTATCTGGAAGCGGCGCGGCGGGCCATCAAGGCGCGGGCCGCGTCTTTCACGCTTCCGGTTTGATCGAGACGTTTGAATAGGTTTTGGACATCGGCGGCAGCCGCAGCCCCCTTGGGCTGAACAGTGCCAGGCCGCTGGACAGGCGGAAGGGTCTTGGCAGGCGCGGTCCTTACGGTCTTCTGCGCATCGCGATAGCGGACGCCATCCAGGAGCAAGAGTTGCAAGCGATGGTCATGGAGGGATATTTTTTCCTCTCCACGCCAAAGCTTGGCGAGTTCCTGGTCGGCAAATCCGAGTTCGTGCAGCACATCGACCGCCGCGCCCTGCAGCTTGGTCTTTTTCGCAGGATCGGCCAGCTCAGGAGCCTTATCGAGAAGTGCAGTTGACTCGCGCTGGACGAAGTCAGAGAGCTTCTGAGCCTCTTCCTGCGCTTGCCGCTGTTTGGCCTGCTCGACCTGTTGGTTTACAGCGGCAATTCGCTTCTGTGCCGCATCCCACATGACGTAGCGGGGCCAGTCTTCTCGAGCGAGCTTCTGGACATCCTCGATTGAGCGGATATCGGCAAATTCTGCGCTCTGCTGCTGCTGGATTGCCTGCAAGAGGGCGGGCAATGCCGTCTCGTACTGCTGTTGTGCCTGTTGCACCTTCTGGCGATCGGCCTCGATTGCCTTTCGCAGCTCAGCGGCTTCATTCTGGGTCCGGCGAACCTCTGCACTGGCCTTTCTGTCATGCTCAAGCAGGAACTCCTGCGTGCCACGGTCGAGTTTGGCCCAATGCTCGGCTCGGTCCTTCGTCCAAGACCTCGGCAAGTCGAGTGGCGGCTGGTCAGCCGGGTCGCTTGCTTGCGTCTCGCCAGTGGCCTCCGTTTCGGGAGGGGCGGCGTCTGCCTCATCGGCAGATTCGGTGACAGGTGGCGGTGCTGCCGGCTCAGGGCGCTCCTGCGTGGCCTGTTGTGTCTCTGGGGTCTTCTTATAGCGATAGCTCGCCAGCGTGCGGGCAGCTTCCCGCGCCGACATGGCGGCATTGTCCTGGGTGTTTTCGATCTGGACAATAGAGATCGGCTCGCCGGCATCGCTGCCAGCGCCAATAGCTTCATCAGACATGGATTATCCTTGTTTCGGACGTGCGCGGTAAATCTCAGTCGGCAGATAGGCCAACTGGGTATCGAAAATGAACCAGCGTTCCAGGTTGTGCAGGTCTATGGCCTTGCGCGGAATGAGCCTGCCTTGCCGACATCTCGCCTTCCATCGGCGCAATGAATCCCGCTTATGCCGCATTGAGTTTGCCCATCATGTCGATTTCGCGCTGAGCCAAGCGGCCATCAGCGACGACTTTCTTAAGCTGTGTCTGAACGTTCCTCAGATTGGCCTGCGAGCGCCACAGTTCATCCCGCAAAGCCTGGTCTTCGCAGTCCTTCCAGGTATCGACATAGACCTTCTCCAGATAGGCGAATGTCTCCTGCAGCAGCTCATTATGGAGAAGCGCCTGCGCCTGGGCTTGTTTTCCTATGGCGCGGCTTAGCTTGTATTCATCGGACATCGTGGCTTATTCTTCCTATCCCCTTCCGAAGAGGCAAATGATGACGAACTTTTTCAGTTTGCACGGCCGCACCACGGCGCAAAGCACCTATGCCGGAATCGATGAAAATGCACTGCCTGGTCAGCACGCCATGATGTTCGAACTGCTCTCATCTCTAGTCCCTCCCGGCGCACGGGTGCTCGACCTGGCCTCCGGGATGGGAGCTTGGCCGCAACGCTTGTCCGACAATGGCTATGATGTGACTGGATGCGACATTCAGCCAAATCTATGTCGTGTTCGCTGTGAGAAGGCAGACCTTAATGAAGCCTTCTCTAATAGATTTGGTGGGCAACAATTCGACGCCATTACAGCAATCGAAATGTTGGAGCACATCGAGAATCCACGCCACATTTTTCGCGAAAGCAATCGACTGCTAAAGCCTGGGGGCACGCTACTGCTGTCCACACCGAACGCTTCCGGCTTTCACTCCCGCATCAAGTTTCTAGCGACCGGCAGGTTTTCAATGTTTGATGATGTCCAATATCATGGCATTGGACACATCAGGCCAATCACCTATTGGGAGCTTGAGAAGATGCTGATAGAGGCATGTTTTAGCGTCCAACAAGTGAGGTTTCACGACAACTACGACCTCGTGCCTCACAGCGTCGGGGAAATTGTGAAGCTTCTTTCGTCTGTCCTAAAGCCGCTCCTTCAGGGAGTTGCTGGCGGACAGGTCATTATAGTCTCGGCTACAAAGGCGCGCGACATCTAGAAGCCACCCCTCATGTTCATTCCGCGCCGATGAGGATTTATGTATTGCACGAGACCATCGTATTTTGGTGAGTGTGCAGGAGTAAGCATAGATTCCAGCACACTCCAAAAGCCCGTTTCTGCCCAATACCCGATATCTGAGAAGTGATTGAACACTGTTCCACCATGGTTAGCCCAATCGTTCAAAAGAATTGTATAAAAATTGAACATCCTTAAGTCACGATTGGCAGCAGTATACAAATTGTACAAACTTGGATCAGAATAATAGTTATTTCTGAAATCATAATCCACGAACGTTTGACCACCTTCGTAAGCCAATACAGGGATTCCATTTAGATTTGAGTCGCCAGTGGCTGCGATGATATTTGGAACCATATAACCAGCCATGACGCCGCCAGTAGACCCATTCTGATTGCCGGGCATGATAACCCATGCGGGCGTTACGGCTCCTTGTGATGTGTTTTTCGTCATGCAAGCGAAGTATGTGGTTCCAGCAGCCAGTTGATAGTTTGAATTGAGCGCTCCAGCCGCATTGCCGAAAGGATATTGAATCGGGAACGCCGTTCCTCCGTCTACGGCAAGAGTTGGTGATGTGCCGCTATTGGCGTGCGCCTTGAACTGAATCATTTGCTGATTTGCAGGCGACGAAGGAAGGGACCCATTTCCCCAAGAGGCGTCTGAAGTAAGGGCATATGCCGTGCAGAGGCCGCCTGTGACGGTTCCTGTCGTAGTATTTGCTCCGGCGCCGGTCGGCACGGTGCCCCCAGCAAATATTTCATAGAACAGCTTGTTCAGTCCTCCATCATTATCAGAAGTCCACGCTATGGGCGCGAAGAATGAAACATATGGCGCCACACAGAAAGCATCTCCATTTTGAGCCATCGTGCCTGAAAATGCCGTAGGATCACCGCCGTATTGGGAAGCCGTAAACGTCAAAAGAAAATCGTTGGTTCCGGTATTTGAAAATTGACCTCCGAGCACGCGCGTACATCTAGACCCTAGAACAGCCTTGGCGGCATTCAGCGTCTTCACCATGCGAAGATAAGTTTGACAATTACCAGCCGTGAAGTCGTTAGGAGCGGCCGGGAAATTCACATAGCCAGACGCAACCCAACTTGCAGGCCAATTATTGGTGAACATCATTTCATTTGCAAACTCGACATAGACATGAGCACTCGATGAGAGATTGCTTGCGGCAAGTGTCGCAGCTTGCGTGGCATAATTATCATCTGCCAGAACCGGAATATTGATCCAACAATCTGCACCCGTAGCATTGCATAGGGCGAAGCATACTTCTAGTGGGACGATCCCGGAGCCAGCCGGCCACTTGACTTGATCCCCCCAAAATATCCATCCGGCAGTTGGTCTATTGCTCCACGTCGTCTGGGTGCTTCCGTTCGTCCCCATCCAATCCATGAACCGAAGCACTTTGAAGGGCGCGATCCGATTGAGGAAGGCCGGATTAAAGGAAAGAGGGTTGTTAGTTATGGCCGTTTCCGCCGGATCGATAATCACATCAGTGGCAGTAGGAGCGTAGACAAAGCGAAAATTCTTGGCGTAGTTTCCGTCTGTGGTTCCAGTCTGGAATATCCGCAATCCGCCTGTGCTCGGAGTCGTTATGTTGAATATCTGCCGTCCAGCCGTGGATTGCCCTGCATTGAACGCAGGTCCAAGATCACCGTGATATTCAAATGTGCCCGCTCCGTCATAAAGAAAAACGTACGTTCCAGCCACATACGGAGAAGGCAACGTCTGGTTTACATAAAACCCTAACGCCAACTGCGTCCACGTATGCGCTCCAGGACCGGTACCGAACGTCGTCGCATACCCATTGCTATCGAGAAAGTTGGCGTAAAGTGCGGCTTCTTCGCTCGTATCTGGATTTGATGCCGTACGAGTCGTCCAACCGCTTCCGTATTTCATCATATTCAGGAATGGATTTTCAGATGTGCCACCTTCCATGCCTGTTAGGTTAATGCCGACCTTAACCGTCATTAGTACACATTGGTGCCTAATGAGGTCATATATGCGTTGACCAAGCCTGCCAAAGTATCAGATTGTCCGGTAGTGAGGCCACCGCCCCAGAATACGACAGCAAGCTGATCGGCGCTAAGCCTGTTCGCAGAACTGACATTTCTAGCTAAAATATAAATCGATCGATCCGGTAGTGCTGTTGAGGCTTGTGTGACTGAATTAGTTTGGGCTCCGCCGTTCCGCCGGATGTTACCGGCAGATGCTCCGGTCCTGCTTGTAATCACCAAGCCCTGTGCATTAGGACAAGTTAACGCCTCTCCTACAGCATTACTTTCATTGATCAGAATGTCCGAGCCAGCCCCATCATAAGCATATTGTTCTATATTCCATGTGCTAGTCGTTCCTTGACAACCCAAATTGTCATAGCTTTGGTTTATGGTCCTATTCGTCATATTATAAGCGCCAAAATGAGCGCTATTCTGTTGGAAATTTCCGCCTGCAGTCGATGGAACAAATCCGCTATCTAGAAACGCCGCTGAAGCATCTCCAGCATATCCGTGGCTTGCAGTGAATGTCGGACTACCATGTATCGTAAACGTGCCAAGATTGGCGATGTCTATTCCAGCCTGGAAGGTGTTTTCGCTGGCTAATAGCCACATGCGATCCAGGACGGAAAAGAGCGAGTTTGTTTTCAGGCCCTTTATAAGGGTATCAACGAAGCCCTTTTGAGACGTTCCGACTGTACCACCAGCCGTCACAACGGCATTTACCCAAGCTGTTGTAGCCGAATCAAAACCGCCCGTTTGAGTCCACGATGACGATGCGTCAACCGTGGAATTGGCACTATTGGCACCCTTTTGCTGGAAATGAACATAATAAGTCCCTCCAGGCGTCAGTCCGGTCGCAGTGGCATTTTGCGTTCCACTGCCACTGACAGCCTGGTTACCAGACGCTGGAGCTGTAGCCCCTGTATTGTCTTGGCCGGCTTGAACCTGCGCCACAGATGGCAATGTCGCACTTGCGGTCACAACCCAATATAGCGTCCCATTTCCGGTATCTGTAGAAACCGATAGGGACGCAGTAGGATCAGTAGCCGAGGAACCTGTGGGACTCGTGAGATTTGGTGCAGGAGGCTGATCAGCCGACCCGGCAAGGGGCGCACCACCCATCTTACCGAAATCAAGATCAGCCCCCATAAATCCAACCATCAGGCACACTCAGTAACTTGCAACGTGCCACCGGATGAGACTTGGACAGCCGAGACCTTTTGGCCTGGCGTCACGCTCACATATTCAGCCGCACCGGCAGCCATATAGACATCGTTGGCCGTAGCCGTTGGAGTGCCATCTCCCACTTTCACATAGGCCGCCGTCGTCACGATAATGCGTACCTTGTAGGTCCCTGACCCGAAAGGATTGGTAACGACGCCTGCAGTTCCCGTATATGAAAAATTCTGCGTGGTGCCCCATCGCGCAGTGCCGATATATTGCTGACCAGCCATAGCGTTTCCTTAAGTGAAGTTTCCAATCGCGCGGATATGGACGTTGGCGCCAGTCGTGATCTTCCATGCGCCGTTCTTGGATACACATCCCATCTTGACGTAGATAGGAGCTAGGTCTGAAAGCGTACCCGTCACGAAAATATTGACTGAGGTGGCGTTATCGAGCAACGCGACAGTCCCAGCGGCAGTCGTCTCCGGGATGACTAGAACGCCATCAAGCCAATCGCCTGTTGCGCCAGTCGAGCCGAGCACAGTCGCGGTCTGCGAAGCAGCCACATCCTGATAGGTCTGCGATGCCAATACGACAGGAGCGGATGAGCCTGGAACAGCGCGCCCATTGGCATTGCCACCCGACTTGACATTGATATCCAGCGCATTGCCCGTCGACGTGATGGCGTTTCCAGCACCATCATTTAGATCGACAGACGAACCTAGGGCGGCACCCGACTTGATATTTACGTCCAGCGCGCTTCCGGTTGAGGTTATCGAGGTTCCAGAGCCGTCATGCACATTTACTGATGACGATGCGCCGGATTTGATATTGACATCCAACGCGCTGCCAGTCTGCGTAACTGTGACGCCAGCGCTGTCATTTAGAACAATGCGCTGTAGCTTCTTGGTCTCGGCATCCTCGCTGATATCGTATGTCGCAACCGGGATGTTCGCGCCGGTAGTGGGGGGGATTTTGACATCGGAAGTCGTCATTGCAGCAGCAGAAGCGCAATAGCCTCTTCCTCGTCATCATCGGCCATCTGGCGCTTAATCTCCGCAATGTGACGCATTACCTTGCCCGTATGCTGCAGGACTTCCGCGGTGTGCTTTGCCTGCGTGGCAGCCTCCAGGCTTTCATGGATAGCGCTGGCCTGGACTTCATCGGCCTGCTGGGCAGCGACCGCAGCGGCCTTGGCAGCCGTCGCTAATGCCACCCTGGCCTTGCGCCGTCCTAGTGTGGCAGCCCGTTCCTCGGCTTCCTTGGCAAGCTCGCCAATGAGGGCATGCCAGCGTTTACGGCTGAAATAGCCGCCGCTGATGCTTCCGCCACCAGTTGCGCCGGGTGCAGTTCCTCCGCTCCCGCCGAACAGCAGTAACAAGCTCATTGGGCGGGAATGGACTCGACATGGGAAACCTTGCCATCGGGACCGCGTACAATGCGCCGTGGTGCGCTCGCGGCCTTGAGGGCATCCGTGATAGCCTGGGTCTGCGCGGACGCGTGGGCGGTCAAATGCTGCCCAAGCTGGCCTAGCGCCTGCGTCAACGGCTGCGAATCCTGGCTGACTTGAACTGCTGCCTTGGGCTGCTGTGGCTGGGCGGCCATCTGCATCTTCTGCTGGCCCTGCGCCAAGGTCATTCCGTGCTGCTCGCGGGCCAGCGCCATCTCGTGATTTGCCTTGGTGACGGTGAGCTCGTGCTCGAGGACCGCCAGTTTGGCTTCGAGGTCGAACTTCTGTTGCGCCAATGCCGCATCGGCCTGCATCTTGGCCTGCTGATGGGCGGCATCCGTCTGCTGCTTCTTGTCCTGCAATTGACCTTGCATCTGGATTTCGAGCAGCTTGGGATCTGGGGGCGGCTGAGGTGCCGGAACAGTCGCAGGGTCGGTGAAGAAGTCGTTGAAGTCCTTGCGCCCCGCCAGCTTGGCGAACTCGACGCCCGAGTTATAGAGGTTCTTGTCCGAGACGATATTTCCCTTGCCGGCCGCCACAGCTTGAGCCTGCAGGTTGATGATGGCCTGCAATTGCTGCATCTGCTCGGTCTTGCCGCCGGAGCCGAGGCCGACCTGAACAGTCATATCCTCCCGCTTTTTCCAGTCGCGCGGGTCGATCGTGGTCCACTGATTGCGCAGCTTGACGGTTTGGGCCTGACTGCCATTCTTGCGAATGACAGCATGCAAGAGCAGGAATAGGTCTTTGATGCCCGTCTCCGCGAAGATGCGGGCAATGAGCTTCATCTTCGCTTGCGAGGCGGAATAGACTTGCGCAGCGGCCGTCGCCGACTGATTCTGGAGGGCTTCTGCATCAATCCCTTGGCTAACGTGAGATACGCCAGTTCTCCACTCCCGCTGACTATCCATATATTCGATGACCGGAAAGGCCGCAGCAGCGATCGAAGGGACTTCTTGCCAATTAACTCCACCTGGCATCTTCGTACGGACAATCCCGCCGGGCCGCGACACCAGCAAGTCGTCAAGCGTGGTATCGGTGGCATGAGTTTCCGAGACCTCGACGCGAGGATTATTAGCGAGATAGACATTATCCAGGATGCCCCTCAGAATTGCCGTCTTGACCCGCTGAATGTCCATCACGAGGTCGGCAACAGACCGGCCGAAAAACCGGTGCGTCACGATGAACGGCGTCATGGCGGCAAACGGAATCACGTCCGTCTGCTCTATGACCTCCTTGCCATCCCGGCGCAGGATTTCGCCCTGATCGCCGCCAGTTACGACCATGTATAGCGCTGGCTTGTTATTGCCCTCATAGTCCATGCGGACGTAGTGCTCAGTGATCTTGATCTGACGATTGGCTTCGTTGACCCCCTCGTCACCACCAGCTGCTAAGTGCTCATCAACCGTATCGCGCGACAGCTCCTCGGGATTGGTGAGCATGGCGTAGGTCGGAATGGCCTTGATCTGGTCGGGGTCATAACCGTCCGCAATCAAGTCCTCTTCGCGCCGAATGACCTCATGGAAGCAATAGCCGCAATCCCGTAGCGAACGGGCAAAGCGGCTGATGCCGAACTCTTCCGGCGGTACGCCCTCGACGCAGGCCTTCTGGACCTGGCGCTTGGTGGCGACAGTCACGTCATGAAGCTGTGGGGGCGCAACCGGGCTAGGCGCGGAAAGACCAGGTTGCGCCCCGCCCCCCATTGCTGGGGTAACTGCCGGGCCACCTGCAGCACTGGGGGGTAACCCTTGCGCAGGCGGCCCTGACATCGCCGGGGAGGCAGACGCCGGCAACTGCAATTGTGGGGCTGGATGTGCGCTATGGGCTACAATCTCGATATCGGGATTGGCTGCCAGCAGCGCATAGCCATCATCGGGAATGTCGTAATAGGTTTCCTCTTCCTGCTCCTCGTGGTCTTCCCACCAGACTTTGACAATGCCGACCTTGGAGAGCAGCGCATCCTTGATGAACGAATACAGGACGAGAAACCCAGGATTCTGCTGCATGAACACATGGTTCACATAGTCAGTCTCCTGGACGGCAGCCTGCACATCCTGCGGGCCTACCGGATTGAACTGCATCACGTCGTCAGAGCCGGCGAATATCTCCATCAGGCTCGGCATGAGCCCTTCGATGGTGTCCGCCACATCGCTCGAGACCGCCTTGGACCGCCCATCCTGGGGCGGCATATCGCGGTTCATGTCGCCGTTGTAGTAGTCCATTGCCGCGGTGCGCTCGGAAGACAGCTTCGAGGCGCGGACAGCCGCAAGCGCGTCCATCTTCTCAGCAACCAACATGGTTTTGAGTTCGGACAGCGACTTTTTGGGCATGGGCTATTACGAACTGGAGCTTCCGTCTAAAGGGCCATTCGATAACCGATCAATAACGGCTACCGACTCGTCAATGCCCTTGCCAATCGCATCGTAATAGGCGTGATGCTTCTGCATGGCTGTCTCACGCTTGCGCTCGGCTGCGACGATCTTCTCGGATAACGCATCGAGGCTATCGCCAGTGGCCTTGGTGAAGTCCTGCGCACGCTCCGTCAATGCGTTCAGCTTGCCAAGCAGGCTCATGGGAGCAGGCTTGCCGGTGTGAGCGACAATGAGATCATGGGCCACCTGAATTGCGCGGGTATGCGGGTCGCTGGCGAATGGAGCACTGACGAACGCAAATGGCGTACCGTCAGCGTGCCAGCCGGTGAACTTTAGAACTTGCTCGTTGTTATCTACGTAGCTCAGGCCGGCCGTGTGGAGCTTGAGCCTGCCTTGGCCAGCGGCTTCGAACAGCGTGGAGATGTTATCGATGCCCACATTGGATCATCCAGCAACGCGCCCATTCGTAGCACGCTGCTTTGCTTTGTTTATTTCAAGGTTCTGGAACCTATTCCAGATCTTGCCTAGAGCATCTTTGCCAGATGTGGTACTTCGTCCCGTAAATTCCTTCGCCACATCTTTCAGCTGCGAAACAGGTAAGTCCTTTATCTGGTCAAAAGCGCTCGGGAATGCCTGTGAATCCTGAAGATGACCCAAAAGAAAGTCGCTGACCTCTTGCGGAGATTTGTTAGTGAAGTCCATGGGAGCGACCGCAGGAGCGCCGGCAGTCTGTTGGGGCGTCTGAATATTCTGCTTTGCCAGAAGATAGTCGTTATATGTCTTATTCGCATATTTCTGACTGCTGAAATTCTCATTCACATGCGCGAGAACATCGGCATCGCTTAAGCCGTTCGTTCTAGCAAACTGCGCTAAGAGCAGAGGGTCGTCCTTTAGAAACAGGCTCCTCATCGCTTGCTTAATAGCAACAGGGGCCATTGCCGGGGCGCCTGCCGTCTGGCCCCCGATATTGGGCGTATGCTCATATCCCCCAGGATTTGAATACGCAGGCGTCATCGGATTGAACGGCTTGAAGTTAGCAACAGGCTGAGGAGGAAACCATGGCGCTGGTTGAGATGGGATTGGCGTTGCCGATTGTCCATCACCTTGCGGGAAAAAGAATGGCAATGGCATCATGCGTTCCCGAGCGCGGGATATTTGATAGTCCGATTAAAGCCAGGCCCGCCGCCGCGCCTGTCCAGCGTCATCGCGAGGTAACGGAATGAATCAGCCGGATGGCTGGTCCAGTCATGAACCGGAGACGGCCGCAGGACTTGCAGCTTTCCGTCATAATCCGCGCGGTATAGTTTGAGGGCGTCAATTCCTCGGGCGCACTTAGCTGCATCAAACCAGCAGCGCGGCAGGAACATCCTAACGGCATTGATGCCATCTTCCACCCGATGCAATGGCGCGACCGTGATGTTCCTCAGCCCAAGGCTTTCCAGAACTTCCAGGCGGCTTTTGCCCGTTCCCAACTCCTTAGCTTGGGCGTCGTGCGGAACAATGTGGCCACCGTAGAGATATGGCCGTGCGTTGATCTCTCTGACGTAATGTCCAAGATCGGCCCCGGTAGCTTCGTAATAGTCGAGTATCCTAACCTCTCGACCAATGACTTGCGACCACCAAATGGCAGTGGCGTCTCGGATGCCCAAGTCCCAAGACGTCCAGACGAGAGATGCAGGGTCATAAGCCACTCCAGTAATGCGGCTGTCACGCTCAGCCTGAGCCATCAGCTTGCCGTAGTAGGCGCCAATAATGGCTGCCTCAAACGAACATTCCATCTCCTGATCGTACTCTTCCGGCGTCAAATCACGTCGGACGGCTTCAAGCTCGTCGGGCGGAACTAATCCCGTCTCCGATGCTTTTAGAACCAGAGAGTACCAATCAGGATCGGCTAACGCTTTCTTGTGGATATCATAGAAGGCGTTGCGCCCTTTTGGCGTGCCGATGAATGTGGCCTTGCCTCGACGGTCGCTAAGAGCCGGACGTATGACTTGAGGCCACAGGGCTGGATCGTGCTGTGCAGGCTCGTCGAGCACCACGTCATCAAGGTATATGCCACGTAAGGCATCGATATTATCTGCGCCGTGCAGTCTGACCTGGCCGCCATTATGGTAGTCAACTCGCAGCTCTGCCTCGTTGATCGAGGCTCCAAGCTCGAGCAACGGGCCTGCAGCAGCCTTGAGATAATCCCAAGCGATGGTTTTAGCCTGGTTGCGCAATGGCGCAATATAGGCGCTCCTGTGCCTCAACTTCGTGGATCGCAGCGCGGAATCCTGCAAATCGTTAATCGTCGCTACTGTCTTGCCCGCCCTGCGATGGGCGACAATGCAGGCGAAACGCTGTGTGCGGCGGTGATAGGCTTCAAACTGAGGACGGGCGACGTAATCAAGCCGGATTATCCGATCCATCCCCATCCCGGATAACCCCTGTGACAATCATTCCAACCGGCGGGTGATCGTCATCGCCTACAATCGCCTGCGGGACTTTGCCATCCACCCGATCGCCAAATTCCTTCATTGCGCCACCATCCCCGCTAGCGGCAGCAGCGCATAATCTCGCAGCGATTTGGTCGAGCAGATCGGGATGAAGTTCCAATTGACGTATGATGGCAGCGCGAAATCTCTTATCCTTGTTCTGCGAACCTATAGGGCGTCCACCAGGCATAATTTTTAACTCATAAATATATGAACTAATTCCTATTTCGACGCAGCGTCAGCCAGCTCTTGGGCTGCCTTGCGAGCCGCCACTGTCCACTTCTCTTTCAATTCCGCGGTATTCTTGGATACCTCTGCCTGCTGCTGCTCAAGCTTGAGTTCCTGCGGCAGCAATTGCGCCATGGCATGGCAGAGATGGCCGAGGGTATGCTGAATCTCGGTGACATTGCCCGATGCATCCAGACCATTCAGGTGATGATCTCCGCGGGCTTTCCAGTCAATCATATGTCACCTCTCGTAGGCGCATATCGCAATAATGAGTGCGATTACTGCAACTACCATTGAGAACGCCTCATAACCCGTCATTTCATGCCCCTGCGACTGTCGGCGCTGTGAGAGCGCCCAGCGAGCTTGTGGCCTTGACCATGGCGATATCCCTTCTCGCCAGCTTCCGAATAAGCAATAGCTATGGCTTGGCGCTGAGGCTTGCCAGCTGCCATCTCGGTCTTGATGTTCTGGCTCATTGCTGCCCGGCCGCCACCTTTAATCAATGGCATCTTTCCTCCAATCGCAGCCGTAAGCGTCGTCAAGACATTCGCGAACCAGCCGCGCTATTTCCTGCATCTGTTCCTCGGAGACGCGGCCCCAAGCCAATATCGTCAGTTGACGAACGCCATCGTCCGTTGCCGCGGTCGAAACACGAAAATCGACTTTGGGCCAGCGTGGCATGGCTACTTCTTCGGCAACCGCTTGGCATAGTCGCTGTTGCGCTCGATATCGCTATCGGACTGCTCCCGTTTGGCAGCGCGATAGTTGCCCGACTCATCAATGCGCGGATCGGGATTGAGTTTCACGTCATTGCCAGCATAGGGGCCAACGCCCTTTTCCTTACCCATGGCCTAATCCTCTAATTTGGCGCGGGCTAACCAGGTCGCTCTGCGCCCCAGTTTGAGCTCTTGCGGCGCCCCCGCGCAGCGCCACCGTATCCCATCCTTAAGCCGTTGCGCTGATCCTGCGCGTCCCGCATTTGGGGACAACGGCAAAGCCGGGTGAATGGGACACCCCGGCTATTCGCATTCCAAACTTTAATCCTTCAAAGGATGCCTGCCGAGGTCGCGGCGACTGTCGGCATGATGAAGCTTGGCCTCCGACCTGGCGCGAATGTGGGCGCGCTCGCTGGCCGGGGCCTTGTTGATGAGCATCAGGGCAGCGCGAGCACGCGTCTTGTCCTCAACCGGGAAACTGCGGCCCTTGCCGGCGAAATCCTTGGCTGGGATCTTGGAACGAGCCTTGGCAGTCAGTCGAGCCATGGGAAACCCAAAATGCAAAGCGCCCAGCAAGCCAGCCGGGCGCAGTGATTCACGACATGATTCGTTTAGGCATTTTCCTGTTTTCATTGTCAAGCCCATAGTGACGAATCAGTGCGTCAAGGCCTGATTTGAGATGTTCGATATCCCCTCTGGGACAGGCATGACCATGAACAGCCACCTGGGCAACCGCACGAGCTGCGCGCTGGCCTGCGTCGAATACTGCCCCGTAAGCCGCGTCATAGCGCTGCTTGCGGCGCCGGCATTCACAAGGCTCACAATTGCGCTCGCCCTTGCAGGCGAAGCCCCTGGAGCCCGTAAAGCCTTCCATGGGCACGCCAATCACTACCCGATATTCAGCCACCGTGATGACATAGCGCTGGCCGGCTTGGTACTGAAGCTCGGATATTATGCCGATGAGGCACAATCCCCCCAACGGCGTGGCGGCCTTCTCGTTCAGCCGCTTATCCTCCGGTAGCCAGTTGCGGTGCGGCTGACGGGCCATAAGCTCGTCATCCGATATGCGTCGGACGTTCTGCCTTCCGGGGACGTAACCGCGGAATTTGCGCTTACGCCCCACCCTTGCCATCGTGATTTGCATTTTTGCCCCTTGTCATCCGATGACATCCCACAATGTCTCGCTCGGTCCGTTCACCCGGCTGTTGCCCACATCACCGACCTGGCGCGAGCGGTTGCCGTGCTCGTCCTTGGTCCATGGCGTCGAGGAGCAATAGGCTTGCGGCGTGGCTTGGGCGAACCTCTTGAGTGCAAGGCGCTCCCGCTTGCGTTCCGCCTGCTCACGCCATCTCTGACGGCGCTTCTGCAGGCTGTCCCATGTGAGCGTCATCCGTTCTCTCCTGGTGCTTCGACCCGCTGGCATCCCACCGCCAGCCCAATGCCGCCGAGCTTCTGCGCGTCCTGATCCATCCAGTCCTTCGCAGCCGCAAGGCATTCCTCGATGGTCTTGACCTGCCGGCTTGAGGACAAATCCTGTTGGCCTTCCGGGGTGACCAGGACAACCGTGAGCATGATGACCCAGGCCGTCATAGCGGCTCGTCCTGATAGACGAGGACCGCGAAGCAGACGGCCCAGAAGAAGCAGGGACCCCAGAAAAAGATCGGCATCATGCCACTGCCTCCTCTACCGGCGGCCATTGCGTCTCGAACCACCAGCCATTCGCTGCTTTGGACCGGGGTGCGCTCAGCCCACGAACGCGCCTCAAATAGGCGTCCCAGGCATCCATTTCGGGGGTGCCGTCGGCGACAAAAATTTTTGTGGGAACTGAAACCGGCGCAGTATCTTCGGGTTTATCAACTGTGCGGCTCAGGACATCGCCCCAACGACCAGCACGAAGCCATCCAGCAGGCAGTTTCACGTACTGCATTTCCTTGCCGATGCACTCGAACGCATATTGCCGAGCTGCGTTGACGATCGTAGCCGACGACACGAGCCTGATTGCTTGGCGATATGCCTTCTGCGCATCGATCTTGCCCACATGGCGCGGATAGACTTTCCAGAAATCCTCGAACCCCTCTAGCTCATCCATGGTGTGCCTCCAGCCACACTTCGCCTTCCGCAATTCCCGGCCTCTTGGCCATGCGGTGATGGGGAGATTGGATAGCGCGTATACCCGAGATACCTTTTTACGTCGGTCAGGACGCCCGGCACGCAAAACTACGCCGTTCATGTCTCGGCTGCGGCCATAGCCCCAATCGGCGTTTGGCCCGGCGGAAGTCCTCTTGCGAGGCGAAGTACCCGCGCGCTTCGTCCCTGGTGCGTCCAGGCCCGGCAATTTTCCCCAACTGGCTCGATCGGCATAAGCCGGGCCACCAAATACTCGTTGACTTTCAATAGTCATAAGACTATTTTCCTATCAACGGACTAGGGTTTTTGGTGTGTTGGACCCCTAGTCAGGGCCGGGGCGACTGCAATCGCCGCCGGCCTGTTTTTTCCCCATTCAGACTGGATGAGTGCCCAACTGGGCGACCGCAAATCGCAGCTTCGCGCCGCGAGAAGATGTCGGCTTCGATTGCCGAGAGCCGTCGCGATTCCCCCGGGGGCCTTTGTTCTTTCGATAGCTCGGTTTTTTTGTTTGGTCGGGCGCCGGCCGAAGGCGAATTTTTCGATCTCCCTTCGATTCCAACTCTCTCAAGAGCTGAAGCTGGCCACCCTTGGTGTCGTTGAGTTTGGCAATATTGTCGTTGTGCTCGTACTCGAAGCACTCGGAGGGCAATCCGTCCTTGCCGATCTTGGATACGACGTAAGCTCGGCTATACTGCCAATCGATGAAGCCGACGACCGGATGGGGGAACTTGTCCTTCTGGGCTATCGAGCAAACTGCCATTGAGCATGTCTGCGTATTGCCCACGCCCTTGAGCTTGATGGAAGTGCGTTC